>VMHT01161772.1_pt1 | contig 10173 bp, 21 predicted proteins | sample 4693611 | NCBI WGS metagenome assembly VMHT01 (sample SAMN12280063, study PRJNA550983) | marine metagenome | isolation source: seawater sampled from same location over 5 years 0.02-0.2 micron viral filtrate | place: USA: collected off the coast of southern California halfway between the port... ...
AGAAATAGAGTAGATTTGATGGAAGTATATATGAAGCAACTAGCAGAAGTCGTTAGGAGCACTTCATATGTCGAGAGTATAAAAAGATACAGACAAAAGAATTAAAGGAGAAAGCTTTGTCATTAAAAATTTTAGTTGAATCACCCTTGCTTGAAAAACCATGTTCAAAAATCACGGACATGAACGAAGGGCGGGGTATCATAAGAGAGCTGTGGGACGTACTCGGGGAAACCCCAAATGCCGTCGGCCTTGCCGCCCCGCAAATTGGTATACCGAAGCGCGCATGCGTAGTTAGCACAGAGAGAGGCCGGCTGGAATTAATCAATCCGGTAATTATTGATGCATCAGGAATAATAATATATGAGGAAGGATGCCTTTCTTACCCGGGAAAATCAGTTATTACTGAAAGATCGCGGAATATTGTGGTACAATGTGATAATTACAGGCGCCCGGTGCGTCTAGACGCATCTACAAATTCGAGTTTTTTGGAGGTCGTTTGTGTGCAACATGAAATAGATCATCTGAATGGAAAGACAATGTTCGATCGTAAAACTAACAGATCTGATATAATGGGATTTGCTGACCTATAAGGAATAAAAGAAATGGTTGCTAATGTTAAAAAAAATAAGAAGGTGAAAAAGCCTCCGGAAGAAGAATCGCTGAAAACCGAAGAGTTGGTACCGAAGACCCCGCCGCGGTTGGTCGTCCAAGGCATAAGAACTTTTACTGTGGCCCGGCATATTGATGAAAGCGGGATATCGGGCACGGGCGTCGTCATCGAGGGCGCTTTGTTGGCGACTGGTCACTGCATAGTCCATTGGTTATATCCGCCGCCTCGCGGTGGGATTGCGATATTTGACTCCCTGGACGATTTTGTTAAGGTACATATTAAACCTCATCCTTCTAACAAAACTATAATTACCTATCAAGACGGTGCTCAAGAAACTTACGGAGATGACAATTAATGGGCAAACAACAGGGTGGAGAAATGGTGCTTATGGCATGCACGTCTAAGGGTCCGCGGAACAACGGCATCGTCAAGAGGTGCACTTTTCAGGAAATGTTCCCAGATACCGGCTACAAATATAATTGCCCCACTTGCAGTGCACCACTTAAAAAAAAGAAGTTTAAAAAGCCGCGACCCAAAAAAAAAGAATTTAAATTAAGTCCGAGTAGCGACGGACACATATAAAAGGAGACTCAATAACGTGTACACATATTTAAAGAAATTAGGCATACTACTATCTTTGGTAATTGCATTGTCAGCCTGCAGTGCCATTTCGCATTATAAAAAAACAAAAGATATTTCAGCAGAAAGGGCGGCAAAGGAGTGCGCCGCCCCAGTGGAAGTATATATTGTGCCGCCCACTTCTTACGGTTTGGATATCCGTATAATGCGTCATAACAATTGTATGGGTGTATCAGATATGCTCATGATGCTATGGGCCGGCGATAAAAGCGAATTGAATGAAGCAATTGTAAAAGTAATTATGTTGATGTACATTGACAGTAAGAACATAAATAATGAAAAGCAGCACGGCCGAGTATATTTAAAGTATGATAAGTTGACCGGCGGCGGCCTTCACATAAAGTTTTATGAGCTTGTAGAAGTTGACCCAAAGGATTACGAAGATAAGGGTTGATGAATAGAGTATTCCTATTTGATGTTGACGGTACGTTAACGCCGCACAGACAACCAATGGCTGCAGTGTTCCTAGAATTCTTTTTAGATTGGGCCTCAAAAAATAAGTTTTATTTGACGACCGGGAGCGATTTTAGCAAAGTTCAAGAACAGATTCCGGAGGAAGTATTAAAGTTGTCCGCCGGCATATTTTGTTGTATGAGCAATCAGCTTTTTGTGGATGGGGGCAACAAGCTTGTGTATCAGAATGATTTTGTGCCTAGCGAGGACCTCCTAGAAACTTTAAATTCGTATTTGGATAGAAGTGATTATCCACATCCTTGGCGGGAGGGTCTTCACATAGAATATAGAGTGGGCATGATAAACTTTAGTATTCCCGGCCGCGGCTCAGATATGGAGATGAGAAGAATATATAATCGCTTTGATCACGGGTGCATGGAGAGGGAAAGAATTAAAAGTACGCTTGTTAGCATGTATCCGGAAATTGATGTCAGCATCGGCGGCAAAATAAGTTTGGATATTTATCCGAAAGGCAATGATAAGTCTCAGAGTGTTTCTTATATAATGAAAGAAGAACCTCGAACTAGAATAATATTTTTGGGGGACAGAGCTTTTCCGGGGGGTAATGATTACGCCGCATGCCAATATATAGACAAAATAGGCAGGGGAACGTGGTTTAACGTTAGCAATTGGAAAGAAACTATGGCGATATTAAAATTAACCGACCTATATATTAATAGGGATGGTGAAAAATAGTTATAGTGTACTAATATTAATAACATTTCTAGCCGGGTGCTCTTGCGAGAATTTATTCGGTACTGGAAGCGTACAACCTTATCCTCCTGACACTTCATGTAGTTACAACAACCCTCATTCAGAATACGATGAAACATTAATAGAAATATGTGATGGCAATGACAACAATTGTGATTGTCTTTCTAAATCTCTAGAAGAACAAGATACAAATGGTGATTTGGTGCATTGCGGCCCGGGCGACGAAGGTGTCGATGAGGGGTGTGAATGTTGGCCCCGCGGCGAAACATACTCTATCGAATGGTCCTCTAGCATTAAGAAATGTTGGACCGACCTGGATGGTCGTGACATAGGTACAGTAGAACAGCATTCAAATGCAGTCGGCGCTCTTTACGGGGAGTGCGAATACGGCGAGCAGCGCTGTCGACCATTGCCCGAAGGGGGTTCCGAATGGGGAGTGTGGTTTGATGGCCCCGATCGCACAGGGGGCACCGATGATGATGTTTGGATAAAAGGGGGTTGCCTAGGCGCCGTAGGCCCTGCTACCGAGCTTTGCGATGGTCTAGACAACAATTGTGATACCCGAGTCGACGAAGGTTTAAAAAGAATGTGCTGGTCTGGCGCTTCTGACCCTGACGGGACGCCCCAAGATTGGCTTGTGTTCGGCAGCCCGGTGAATCCTGAAACGCCATGCAGGACAGGGATTGAGCTGTGCGAAGAGGGATTGTGGTCCGGATGCCAAAATGAAATACTACCAAGCTCAGAACTGTGCAACGGCATCGACGACGACTGTGATGGGCTCATTGATGACGGCGCTTTAGGAGAGGGAGATTCCTGCGGTCTAACTGATGCGGGGATCTGTGATTATGGAACGTTTCAATGTAACGGGCAAGACTTAATCTGCGAAGGCCCGCTCCTGCCTCAAGTTGAGGAGTGCGACCATATGGACAATGACTGCGATGGGGCTATCGACGAAGATTTATTGCGCCCATGTGAAACGATGTGTGGTTCGGGATTCGAGACATGCGACCTGGGAGATTGGCGTGGGTGTACTGCGCCTCGGCCAGTTGAAGAGGTTTGCGATGGTGAAGATAACGACTGCGACGGCCTGGTAGACGAGGACTTGGAGTGTACATGCCCGCCAGAGTTTCTGGGAGCACTGGTACCGTGCATGAGCAACCCTCTGCTAACATGTGGTACTGGCTTCATGGAGTGTATGTGTGCCGATCCAGAATGTTCACGTACTGCTTTTTCAGAGTGTATGGCTATGTGTGCATATGAAGAACAGGTACAACAAGAGTGTGACCCCACCGGTGGCGCCCCCGTTCCTGAGGAATGTAATGCATGGAACGATGATTGCGATGAGGAAATAGATGAAGGGTTAAGCGCAGAATGCTACAGCGGCCCACCCGGGACGGCTAATATTGGTGTGTGTACACCTGGCACCGTTCGTTGTCAATTGGGACGTTGGGGTAACAGTACGGGTGGTGTTTTTGTCGACGGCTTGTGTGCGGGCGAAGCTCTCCCACAGGAAGAGGTATGCAACCGACTCGACGATGATTGCGATGGGGATATCGACGAAGATCTCGATAGCCATGAAAAAGTTGATATGGTTTTCGCAGTTGATCGCAGCGGCTCGATGTGCGGAAAGATTAATGCACTGCGACAGGGAATTCAGCCATATGTTTTAGAATTCGCTAACACGGAACATCGATTTTCGCTCGTAAATATCCCCGGTCCCGCGCCGTCCTATGCACCTAATGTGGAAATCAATTTGGTTGATTCGGTTACCTTCGCCGCCGCCCTTGCTCAGTTAGATTGTAACGCCTGGAATGAGGAACCGCAATACGATGCTGTCGAATCGATTGCTAGAAACTCTTTGGGACTTAATTTTAGGGACGATGCCTGGCCAATGGTTGTAATGCTTTCGGACGAGGGCGCCCAATCTTTGCGTAACCCGCGTCTGACGGCCGCAGATGTGCGCGCCGCCACAGCCCCATGCCAGATAGGCAATTGCGAGGCTAACGATGTGTTAGAAGTTTATGCGATTGTTTTAGAGATCAGTCATCCTGAATGGTGCGCCCCGGCTAATATTGCAAAAAAGTGTTACAGGCTCTATTCGGGGATTGACGCAGCCGCAGTAAGGGGATATTTAGACGATATATTTAGTGATGTGTGTAGGTGAAAAATATGATAGAAGTGATTAGACAGAGGACGTTAAAATTATAGGAGACCAGCGATGTGAAAATATATATATTATTGTTAACTTTGAGTTTGGTTTCGTGTGCGACGGAACAAAAGCAGGCCACGGTTAAAAATTATCATACTGGGCACACGATTATTAATAACATTTCCAACACCGGAAGGTACGACCCCGTATACAAATCTGTGGTAAAGATAATAAATAAGAAAGATAGGAGTATGGGGGCTGGGTTTATATTCAAAAACATTAACGGCAATAGCTATGTCATGAGTGTACAACATCTTTGTATTCGCCGCGGCCAAGCCATGGAAGTTCATACAGTACCCGATCAAAAGAACAGAAAAGAAGTTTTTTTTGCTAAAGTTGTTTATGTCAATAAGAAAGATGATGTGTGCATAGCACGCGCCTATGACACTGGCAAGCGTTTCATGCCGATTGAGTTCTCTAAAACTTCCCCCCGCATCGGAGATAAGATTATGACGATCGGGGCCTCGGTGGGAATGTTTCCAACTAAAACCGATGGCTATGTTATAGGGCATGATTTACTTGGAGTAACCGGCCCAGATTCAAAAGGCGTATCGCGCAAAAAACTTTTGGTGTCCGCCCCAGCAGCCGCCGGGAATTCAGGCGGCCCGGTCTACAATGAAAGCTTTCAGGTAGTGGCTCTGCTCTCTGCTCGCCACCCAGAATTCAATCATTCTTCTTTATGCATACATGTTGACACGCTTCTCCGCCACGTTGGTAAATATTTTAAAAGGAAGAGTAGGAAATGATTTAAAACCTTAAAGAAAGCACAGACTGTTGTATAATTAAAGTATGCGTAAAAAATCAAAATTCATAGTAGAAGATAAGCTTTTCGATAAAGCTGCAAACTCATATTCAAAATATATGGAGCTTGTGGAAGTTTTTGATTGGGACGAGGATGCGGCCCTAGAGGTTTTCGAGGAAGCGTTTGGCGTCTTTGTAGATCTGTATGAGTATTCCAAACATGACGAATCACTTATAAAAAACAATCAGGATTTTGTAAAACTATACCGTACCAACATAAAGGCTGATATAACAGAGAAACAATTTGAGATCGTTTATAACTTGGTACAACACAAAATTAAGGAGCATGTAGAAAACCTCAAGAAAAGGCAAGAAAGAAATTAAAATGTCCCCGTACAAAAAAAAGGTTTCTGATAATTTAATTTTGCTTGTTATAAGCTTGTTGGTCAGCTACGTCCTATATATATATGTTGATGGCCACCGCGCGACAAAGTATGATACTGGAGGTCTCTGTGAGGTACAAGACAAATGCCAAGAAAAAAAAGAAGAAGGGAGGCGAGAGGGAAAGTAAGTATTGGCGATCTCGTCAGGCATGTCTTGATGGATGAATCATGGATTGGTATTGTTTTGGAAATTAGTCATGCCGAGTCTGACGAAAAACAAAAAAAGGCGAAAGTTTACATTTTATCCGAACACGAGGCCTACGGCAAAGGAAAATATTCGTGGGTGGATGCCGATTGGCTAGAGGTACAAAGTAAAGGTAGCGCCTAATTACTACATGAGGCAATATATGAAATGGAATCCCGAGCTACTCAGGGAAACTGAACTAAACTACGAGACAAGTTGTAAAATAGTTTACGACAAGATTATCAGGAACCAAACCTACGTTTTAAATGACGTCAGGGAACTTTTAGGGGTGCGAGTGGTTACGATTACGGACCCGGTTAAAGTTCACGGCGGCCTGGAGAGCGTCATGGTCAGGTTGAAGTATGATCCTCCTCCTGGCGAGTCTGTCGTTACATTCATCCCAAAGCTTAAAAGAATGATGAAATCAATCGAAGGCATCAAAACAATTAAATTTGTGCACACAGATAAAGTCGAAGTCTAAATGAGCCTCTACGATACGCTTGGCATCAATACCGCAGCTAGCCCAGCCGAAATAAAAAAAGCTTATAGAAAGCTGGCGCTTGAATATCATCCCGACAAGAATCCCGACGATCCCACCGCTGAGGATAGGTTTAAGAAAATATCCGAGGCGTATTCAACGCTCTCAGATCCGGCAAAACGGCAGGAATATGATGTGAGGCGATCGCCAAGTCATGGATTCCCTCCCGGTTTCGATCCGTTTACTCAGCCTGACTTTAGGAGTATGTTCGATCAGTTTTTTGGCGCGCAGTCACCTCCGCCACCGCCCCGCCCCCCGGATAGGGGTGGAGAAAAGTTAATTAACTTCAGGATACCTATCGATAAATTACTTTCGAAAAAGCCAGTTGAGGCTCATTTTTCAATAAGGGCGGAAGAAGTGTGTACTGATTGCGGCGGGGTCGGGGGAGAAGGTATGGAGGTATGTGGGCACTGTGAAGGAAATGGGATGATCAATCAGGTGCATCGAAGAGAAAATATATATGCAACATCATCTACTCCATGCGGGGCTTGCTCGCGGCATGGTAGAATATACGAACACATCTGCAAACGGTGTGATGGCGTTGGGTTGATTAACGTCGACAAAAGATATAAGGTGACACTGAGGTGTAAGGAAGTTAAGTAATTTTCCTAACCCATTTTGTTTCTATGAGCATCTTGTTCCCGTTGGTTTCTAATATTTCGCATCCCGCGCTATCATATACGTTGGCCGGGAAAACTTGAAGTACTAGTCCGACGTATTTTTTGCGCTTGACCGCCTGGTTGTAATGATATTCTACGAGATCCCCAGCTTTGATTGGCTCATAAGTAGAATTGACCCATTTGGGTTTTTTTTTATTCTCCGATTTTTTTTCTTTGATGTAATCTTCTAGATCAAGCTGTTCCATCATTCCTCTCACTGATTAGAGTTAAAAATTTGTGGTTAACTTCACAAACTATGGTGCCGTAAAGACCCCCAAAAAAGGTAACTTCGACATAACCATTGTTTCTGCAATTTTTTGTATTGGTAATTATACCTTTTTCGAAGTATTCATCCATAACTAAATCGCCAACATTAATCATAGTTTTGTGATTGCGCTTATTCTCTGTTCTTTACCCGGTCCGCCGTGTCCTAGGGGGCTTTTTTTTTGCCAAAGCACCGTGGCACAGTTGATGGCGGGTTCCTCTTCCAAGAACGAATCTCGGTGGTAGACGTCTGTGATGATTCCCACGGGGATGTGGTCAGTGCCGTAACTCTCCGCAAGATAGGGCTTGCAAGGATCAAAAAATGACTTGTGGCACTTCAGACAAACCAAGTCGCCAAGTTTAATATCAGTCACTATAGGCCCTCGTCCCAATCATCAAGATTCAATATAAAAAGGGCTGCCACTATAAAGGCAATGCCGCCGACAAACTTGATTATCATTTCGCCTCGCTAATTATTTCTATAAAATCCTCAAAAAATTTGAGAGTTCTTCCATTACTAAATCGAACATGGTAAACTAGTCCACGCGCGGTATGGTGTACTTCTGTTTCTACGACCAGCCCGATTCTGTGCTCTGGCAGTCGGTCATCATCCGTACCTTCTCTAATTCTTACGAGAGAGCCAACTTTCATGTATTAATATTAACAGGTTTTTTTTTATTTGTCAATTTTTTTTAACCTAGTTTACGCATAATAACATCTGGACGACCGTAGCGATAGCTACTATGTTTGAGGCTCGGATTAATGGCTATTGGAAATTCATCTTCCGCTTTTATTTCAATTTCTTCGTTGGGAAGGACAGCCGGATCTTCATACATTAAACCTTCGATGGCTTCTGCGTATACGCTGGTATTGGGATCGGTTACATCTATTTCGGGATAGTTCCACGCCTCGGGTTTATATTGTTCGCTCCACTGATAAATTTCGTATACGTCTGTGAATCCATGTTTGCGATATAAACCAGACAAGAAACCATCAAAGTGGTCTAGCCGTGCGCCCCCTACTTCTTTCGCCTTCCGCATAAATTCACCTCCCAAACCTGTCAGGGCCGAGTTGTTATGAACGCTGACAATATCATCACCATCCTTGATGGCAAACCCAGCGTTGTGTCCCTCTATGAGATAAAGATCCATATGTGATAATTGCTCCACAGAGTAAGGACTTAAAAAGCCGGCTCGTTTTCCGCTATAGAGTGAATCATAAAATCTATGTACCACGTCGCTGTTTGGGTCGGAGGCGAGATTAATCTCATAAGAAAACGCGCCATGACCTTCTTCTATTGTGCCCCCATCAGCGAATACGGTTTCGGCAGACATAGTATTGAGGGCAGTTTCGGTGAAAATGCTTTTAACTTGCATGTCCTCTGTTAGAAATTGACGCCAGCTATGAATTATTTTTTTCATACTATAAATAGTTTTAGTTTTTTATTTCACTATACCGCTAACTTCTTTCACTAACCTATCAGCTTCGGATTTGGTAGGGTAGGTGGCGACTGTCAAGATTGTGGAGTTATTTTTTAAAAATACTCTTACAAGGTGACATTCGCTATTCAATTTGGGGTCACTATACAGTTCCGACCAAACCGCCACTACTTCACGAAGATCGACCACACACCCATCATGTATTTTATACATCTTTTATGACTCTATTGATTGTGCCACTTATCACTTCAAGCTGAATCGAATCAAACCATCCCCTTTCGTGCCCGATGCGAACTTCGTATTTTGGATAATAGCCAGCATCATCTTGATATATGTCGATGATAACCCCTATGTCTTGGGGGAGGTTAAATTTCTCCGTATTATTTTTTATTCTTACTAAATCGCCAATCTTCATTTTTTTTCTTTCGGCACCCTCGGTAGGAATCGAACCTACAGTCTGCGGATTAGAAGTCCGTTGCATTATCCGTTATGCTACGAGGGTATAGGGTCTAATAGCTCTACAGCAAACCAGTCAGGCATACCTTCAACTTCTCCAGTACCTTGCCACAAGATTTTGACCACATGACCAATTTGAGCGTCGTGCACCTCTTTTATTTCCACAACTACCCCAATCTGGCCATCGCCATATGGACTGGATTCAACGCCTTGTTCGTCACGGAAAGCCCTTGATTTTACAAGCTGACCAATTTCAAGTATATCAGTTATAGCTATTTCCATAGGTTGCCCTATAACACCATAATACACGGAAAGACCTCACTTGTCAAGCGCTTTCCTAATTAGTCTAAACTTTTTTGGTTGGTTGTAAAGATTTTGTCTTACTGACAGTTCTCTAACAATTTTTAGCGGCCCCTCCTCCCAGGATAGCATTTTCAGTTGAGTTGTCGGCGCACTAGGAAGGATTTTCCAGTAATAGTGCCCTTGCTCGCCCTTGAATCGCTCGACAAGTAAGAATGTATTACCAGTCACGGTAATAACAATCAGGTCGCCTCTTTTCAATTTGATTTTGTGAGCAGGATGCGCCATAGTGTTACCACTATAACATGCTTCGGTTGATATGTCAAGTATGGAATGAAACAGACTTGGAGATGCCCGAAACATACTTTGCCGGACCCGGCGGCCCCACGCCCCAGTCGAATTATGTTTGGTTTTTTCGACGAAAATTTTTTCCCCTTGAGACTATATACTTGAGTAGCGAAACGCCCTAAACCCCTGAAAATATTAATAAAATCAATCCTTTACAAAGGGATTTGTTTAGGGTA
>VMHT01217547.1_pt1 | contig 10173 bp, 24 predicted proteins | sample 4693611 | NCBI WGS metagenome assembly VMHT01 (sample SAMN12280063, study PRJNA550983) | marine metagenome | isolation source: seawater sampled from same location over 5 years 0.02-0.2 micron viral filtrate | place: USA: collected off the coast of southern California halfway between the port... ...
ATCCAAAAATAGTACCACACATAGGGCACTTTTTTTCATATGTAATACCACCATCAAACATTGATATACTACTTTTTTTTACTTTATGACCTTTTTTAGAGCAAATATATTTCCCCCTTAACTTTTTTATAAATTTACTAATCATCTTTGTTTTGATTTGATTCAACAATGTTTTCCATCTCCTCAACTAACTCCTCAAATCCTGCTGCTTTCAACACTGATTTTACATCTTCATAAACATCTTCATAGTTAACATCCCAATTTGGTCTTTTAACAATATAAGTCTTTCCGTGATGTCTTATTTCTATTTCAAAATTTTCACTCATTTTTGTTTAGGTTTAATTATCCTATCCTGTTACCTAATATTAATCTAGCAGATCTAAAATCTTCAACACGATTTAAGTTAAGCCCAAACCTTTTAGCAATTGGGTTTAAATATTTATAAGCTTCAGTAATTGTCATTTTTCCTATATTCATAGTTTTAAATTTAAATAAAAAGGCAGAGGTGGGTTCCTTTGGGTTCGAGCTGATGCCGGTCCTAGCCTACTTCCGTCCACTTTTGCACGTGCCTTTTTAATTTTTTAATATACCTGAATATACAAACGAATTTTACGTTTGCCAAATTCCTAATAATCTATTTGCTCTATAACAATCTCCTCTTCAGTAACTAACTGCACTTCATAATGTGGAAAACACATGCCTCGGTAGTTGTGGTGAGGAATGACTAACATAGTTGTATCGTAGTAGATATAACTGAATTGTGGGCAAGTACTGCACGGTTTGGCTCTTTTACTTGCACTACAGTTAGTAAGTGCTAGAATTAGTAGTATATATAGTATTTTTTTCATGTTTTTCCGTTTCATCAAACGAGAACCCATAACAGGGAGTTTTATTGGTACGCATTGTTAAGAGGCGGATAATACTTTGAATGGGCTCCCGATTGTTGTTGATAATTAAAAACTAAGCAACCAACTCAGCATCTTCAATAAACGATTCAGCTATTCCCCAAAGTTCTTGATTAACTCTAGTATTTTGCTGAAAATTCTTAATAGGTCTTGCTTTTCTATATTTACCTGTTCTTTCATTTAGGTAATCAAAACCTCCATTAATTAATTTCTCTTGAACTCTATTAAATACTTCATAAAGCCCATTTCCTTTGTCTTCTCTTCGATCAACTCCTAACAAATCATCTATTTCTAGCATTTTTGCTAAGTTTTCAGATTCTTTTTCATACTCTAAATCAAATCTTACACAAGCACTCTTAAGAGCCAACTCTGCCATTTGGGCTTCATCTAATTCTGTTTCCTTCATTTTGTTCATTTTATTGAACACGTTTGGAATATTTGAAACTAACTCATTTACAGCAGCTGTAATGTCTTTAAACGAATATCCTAAGTGTCTTACTTTAACCGCACCCATATCGCTATCTTTGATTACTAATCCATTTGAACAAACTAATCTAAATACCCCAATTTCTAGTTGGAAATTTGAAGTACCATCGTGAGAATTAATAAGTAACATTTGAATTTTCTCATCATCTTTAGTTTTGAAATCTTCATGTTCAAAGGTAATCATATGTTTCCCTTTACCTTTAGTTTTGGCTGTTCTAGATTTAACTTGAGTGGCTTCGGTTGGAGTCCATCCTAATTTTTTAACATCTTCTATAACCTGAATTGTAGGTACAAAAGAATACTTTTCACTCAAGTGAGAGGCGGGGGTTGTTGTAAAAATAGAGGGACATCTAAATTTTAATTCATCGTTTGATAAACCTACTATTTCCATTGTTTTTTTAACTTCTTCATTCATAACTTTTATTTTTTTGATTTTTTTAATTTTTTAATATACCCGAATATACGAAGGGGGGCTAAGGTAACCAAATTCCCCGTCATTTCGTTTAATTGTTTATAATTCACCTACTAATTCCTCACGTAATTCTTCACGAACCTTGCCTATAATATGAGATACATTGGATATTCTAACTTTAGAATGAACTTCAACTTTGTCTTCTCCATCAACGTATTCTTGCTTTTCAGTATTATATATTGATGTTTTTCTAGTTAATTCAACAGTTAATGATTTTCTATTATCGTTTGTCCAATCACGAAATCTAACTTTTTTAATTTGGCTTACTCTATAACCGCTTCTAACATAGACATTTTCTAGCCCACTTTTACCATCCATTGGTATTTCATATCCTTCTTTAAAGAGTTTAAAAGTTGCTTTATGTTTAAGTATATCGTTAATTTCTTTCTTTAATGAACTTATTTCTGACTCTGCTGACCACATTTCTTTTCTAAGGGGACTTATAGTATTTCTGTATGGTTGGCCTATTTCTTCAATTGTTTCTAGAATAGCATCCCCGTGGTCTTTAACTATTTGGGCAATTTTACCCATAGTAATTACCCTATTTATTTCAAAATCACTAATAGTAGAAGTTGAATAGTAACTAAGGCCTAGTTGATCAGATCTTCTTAATTGGTAATGTGATTTTCTTATAGATATATTACATAACTCAGTTAAGTAATTATCGTCTGGTCTCTTTTCTTTAAAGTAAATATTACTATAATCGGAATACCCATTAGCACCTTCAAAGGAAGGTATATCTTTGAAATATGTTTCCTTTAGTTCCTTATTAATAGCATCTATTTGACCCTTTTCAAGTTCACTCAGTGCTTTTTGTTGCGTTTCTAATTTCGCTTTAATTTCGCTTATTTTGTCTGTTAATTTTTCCATTGGTTTTTTTTAGTCTTTAGTGTCAAAGAGAGTTACTATCCAAGCAAAAGTTACTATCATAAACACAACTCCTATTAAGATATAAAATAAATCCTCAACAAATTTTAATATTTTTATCAATTTTTTCATACACTGAATATACGGACAAATTTTACGTTCGCCAAATTCCCCACAATTACTTATTTTTTACTAAATGATAAATAGCTAGAGTTAATAATACTATAGGTACTATAAATGCTGCTTTATCTAAGATAAAAACCAATACAGGTATTCCTAGAATTACTACTATAACCCATGCTAGCGCTTTAAAATATTTTTCTTCATCCATCTTACTTTAAGTTTTTGTTAATAACTCCCTTTAGACTTTCAAATGCCATATCCATTAAAAATGGCTCACCTTGAAACATATCGTCAAGAATTTCATTAATTGTTTTGTCAGGGTTTTGAATTACTCTAGATAGTGCTAGTTTAGCATGTTCATCCCCTGTGTCGTTTTCTTCGTTGATTTGGTAATCTTTATTTGTTTTCATCTCTATTATACTTTAATACTTGAGGCTTGTTCTTCTGATACTATAATAACATCAAAATAATTAGCTCTAAGTTGTTTTCTTTTTTCTTCGGCTGTTGATTTGTCTTTAAACCACTCCTTTTTAACTTGTGTTTTGTCTCCTTGATCTTGTGATATTAGAAGATATTTAGTTGGAGGGGGTGTTTGTTCTTCCCTGTCTAAATCATAAGTAAATTGAAAACTATAACCAAAATTTTCAAAATAATCCCCAATATTAGCCATTTGCTGTAATTTCTTTACTGTAATGTTTTTGTAGAATTCTTTACCTCTACCTACTACTTCGTTTAATAAATCGCCCCAACTATCATCACTAACAGCTATTCCTGGTTCAGCTAACCAATCACTCTCATATTTGTAATATAATAAGTCTACTTTTTCACTAATAAAATCTTTTAAACGAATTACTTCTGAGATTGTAAAATTGTCTCTAAGATATTGTTCGATTCTTTTATAATCGGCATCTATTTTCCATTCTAATTTTTCTATTTGTGCCCAAAATTGATCTTCTAGGCCTCCGAAATCGTTTTTCATGTTTTGTTTTTTAAATTTTTAATATGGTTTAATATACATAAAAGGATGAGGTTCTCCAAATTCCGAGTAACCCCATCCTTAACTAACTAAAAAACCAACTTTAGTCTGCTTCGGGATAATTGTAACCTACTTTACCACCTCTCCCTAAATCGAAATATACTTTATCTTCACCGCCTCTACGGTTTTTCTTAAATTCAATAAAACGTTCTTCTCTATCACTACCTTCATATTTAATATAACAGTAACCTGTAGTCATGTGTTTAACTTTGTTGGATCCTGCTAGCTCTTCTTGCTTAGTCATTTGTTGAATTAACATAAACGAAGTGTATTTTTTGGCTTTATTTTTACCATTGTTATGTGTTCCTAACAACTCTAATAACCAAGATTCAACTCGTTTTCTAGTCCATCCCATTTGATCCGAAACTAAATCTGTTACTTCAGCCCAACTATCAACTAACACAACATCAAATCCCCTTTTCAAGGTATTTTCTATTGCTTCTTTTGGGTTCGTTAAATACTCTTCTAGAAACAATGTAGGTAAAGAGCCAAACTTTGGAAATCTTTCTACATATTTGTACAAATCTATTTTACCCATTTCACCAGATATGAATAGTGTTTCTTTACCTTGTTTTTGGAATTCAGCTAACCAATCCATCAATACTGTTGATTTACCTACTCCAGGTGAGCCAGCAAATATATATGATGTACCAGGCATTAATCCTCCTTCGGAACTTAATAATCCATCTACAATGGTATTTGTTTTCATTGGAATGAATAGAGCATCATCGAAACTCAAATCATCCATTTTCTTTAACTTAACTCTTATGTTTGGGTTAGTTTTTGGGACATTTACTTTTTTAGGACGTCCACGACCTTTTTTCTTAATATTTTGCATTTTTTGGTTTTTTAATTATGATTTAATATACGGACAAACTTTACGTTCGCCAAATTCTTCATTTTACTATCTATCTATACAAAGCAAATATTTCAACCGTGTTATGTGTTTACAATCTTTATACGTTCTATACTGAAATCCTAAACACTCACATTCGAATTTTTTATGGTCTACACTTGTAACAGTATAGTAATTTAATTTTCCCGTTTTTTTATTTCGAGAACCCATTTGTCTGTATTTTATTATTTGTTTTTCTTTTTTCATACTATAGTGAATATAACAGAATAAATTCATTTTACCAAATTCTTCGTATATTTATCAACATAAAAAAACCAATGAAATTACCTGTTTCCTTTGAACAATTTAAAAAATCCCCAGTAACAGCCATCGCATTTGTATTGATACTAGTCGTGGGGTATTTGTATATTGATAATAAAACAATACATTCCCATCAGCTAGAAGAGCATAAAGAGCGAATCGAAAAGTTGGAAGCGGATGAATTAAAGTTAGAAGAAAAGTTAGATAAAATGAATGAAAAGTTATTAGAATGTTTAAGTTTAAATTAGTAGTAGTTGTTTTGGCCTTAGCTTCTTGTAGTTCCCCTACAATAGAGTCTCCAACAACCCCCCACCATCAAGTTGAAGTAGTTAGTAAAACAGATAGTATATTAGGATTTGCTGACAGTAAAATAAGTAGAATAAGACAACATCAAGTTGAGCAGAAAGGTCATATTGATTCTCTACTATTCGAAATAGATGCAGAGCATCACTTAATTGATGATATTCAAATAAAATTAATTGAAAAAATAAGTGTAGAGGAGGATTTAAAATTAACAGAACACGAGTTAGAAGCTGCTTTAATACAGTGTAGAAAAAAAGAAAAAGAATTAAATGAATTAAATGAAGCATTTGCCTTAAGAGCAGATGATTTTATGGATGAAGTTGAATATTATATTAGTAGAGAAGCTAAATTAATTACTGCTCACATTTACGAAGTAGATTCGTTAAAAAAAGTAATTAAAACTCTAAAAAAAGAATTAGAAAGTATTCCCCCTGTTAAAAAGAAAAAGAAACGAAAGAAAAAATCAAAACCATCTTGAGAATCTCTTAATAAGAGCTACTATAAACGATACTACAAACACTATTACGAATACAGGCCAGATAGTAGCTATAACATGGTGCTCTTTGTTATTTAAGTTTACTCTTTCATCTTCATCTACTACGTTTTCATTTCCCCACTTAATAAAGATTGAAAATAATGCTCCTATTACTAAATAGGCCACTGATATTATTAAAATTTCATTCATTTTATTTATACTATTTCATCTCCTACGAACCTTCCACGCTCTTCAAAATCTTTGTATTGTGCTTCCAAGGCATCGTTCCACACAAATATTCCTCCATCTTTAATGTCTGTAATATATCTTCCTTGTTTTAGGGCTTCATAACCATCTTCTTCCATGTGTCTTTGTGATATAGGAAAAGGAAAAAAGTAAGGGACTTCAGTGTTATTTAGTCCTTTACGAACAAACCCAAAACCTAACTCACCTAAATATATTACTCCTGGTTTCATTGCTTTTTCTGTTTCTTCGTCTGCACGCGTAGGATTAACATAACCTTCTTTTTGTTCAATAAAGTCAAATATTTTTTCTAACTTTTGATAATTTTTAGTACGTTTATATGAAGCCATCATACTACCTGCTTTAACAAACAAATCACTCTGTCCAATTCCTTTTGCTCTTGGTAATTCTTTTTTAAATTTCTCAACGTCTTGACCATACATATCTGACCAACCCTCAGCATTCCACCATTCTCTATTTATCGTATTATCTATTGTTTGTGCTACTTTTGGATTCCTTTCTACTCTGTAGTCTTTGAATGCATTTACTCTAATATCGCTCATTTTATATATTGTTAACTAATGTTTTAAAATCTTCTACTGTTTTTTTCTTATGTAAGTGATATGATTTGTGAAATAATATTTCTTCAATTGGGGATAGCCTTAAATTGTATCCTTCAAAGAATATAAAATCATATGTTGCGTTTTGGTTTATATATAAATCAAATTTATGTCTATTGTGTGTAATATGGTTTCCCCTTATTGGAAAGGTAGGTGGCATTTTATTAAAGGCTTTATAAAGTATTTCACTTTTATCCACATATTGAGTACTAATAATATCAAAATCTTTAATTTTTCTAAATGGAATTTTTCCATATATCATTAATGGTAAACTTCCTCCTAGCGAAATAAAGTCAAAGCTATTTTGTATCTTTATATAATCTTCTAGATATTTTTCTAGTTGTATGTCTAATTCCATTAACCTTTAATTTATATATTTAATAACCTTTACCAAGCTGACTCACCATCAAAAATATTTATATCATTTTTATCCATAAATTGGGCACTTTCATAATGGAATTGATATTTATCTTTTGGATCACTTTTATTTATTATAATATATATTGGCCCATCCTTAATATAGTCTTTAAACCAAGTATCAGTATTACCAGTAGCAGTACACCACTCTGTACCCGAACCTAAATCACAACTCGCTCCATATAAATCTTCTGATCCTTTTGGGAATTTAAATATTTCATATCCACCTACATCACCAATTTTTAATTGAGCATATTTATCTGCTTTAGACACACCCTTTTGTGATGAAATGTCTTCCCCCTCTACATCAGATATGTCTTTGGATACTTTAATAAAGTCATTTAATGCATTTTGGTCTTTAATCATGTTAATATCCTTAAGTGGATATTTGTTTTTATTTCTTTTAAATATGTCTAAGTAAGTTTTATATTTAGGTATATCTTCTATTTTAATAAGTGGTCTAGCTTTTTTAGAACCAGCCACCCTAGAAGTCAACCAAGTAGCAAATGCGGAGTCCCTTTGAGCTGCATCTACTATATCGTTAAATACTTTTAAAGTTATTCTACCCGTATTTACAAACTGATCTTGTAGAGTATCTAAAGACACTTCATTTAATTCAATTGAAGTACGTGTTAATTTATGTTCTGTAAGATATTTTCTTAAATTAAAGTTATCCATCTTAATCTATATTTGATAGTCTAGTTAATGTGTTTTCCCTAAAAATGACTGTTAATACTCCTGGAATTTTTAAATCGTTGACTTCAAGGTCGGAAGTCATAATGTCTTTTTTAAATCGCTTTAAATCTTCTTTTGGGTTTCCTCTAGTAACAAATTTCATCTTAACTACAGTAGATTCAACGTTAGGCTTTTGCTGAAGGTCTTCAGGAGTAACATTACTGACAATAGTTACTTTTTTAAGTGCTCTAATTTGATTTAGAACGTCTGTAATATTTTGTTTTCTGTCTGTATTTAGGAATGCTTCAACTTGCCACGTTTGAAGTATTTCGTTTAGCAGCTTTTTTAATTTTATTGGCTTCATTTTTTAATATTCTTTTTTTAATTTTTTGAATAAAAGCACAATCCTCAAATCGTTGTGATTCTATGTCGTTAGGATCGCCTTCAAAATACTCTATCATTTGGTCTAAATCTGCTATTTTGTCTTCATTCGACATCATTTTAGATTTAATAAAGTGATTTACAACCCCTCTATCTTTTCTAAACATCTTCAACATAAATAGATGGGATGCTGATAGAAAGGTGTTTATTTTGTTTAGTCTTTCTTCTAAATACTTATCATCCCCTTCTTTACTTTTATCAGAGGATTGAAGATTTTTATTCATATATTTTTTAATAAAAGGGAGATTATTTAAATCATCCATTAGAGGAAATGACATAGCAGTATTTAATATAAAACTAACGTCAATGTCTGGATCGTCTGCTAAAGCTTTATAATCTTCCATTGTAATTAAAACTTCAACATTACATAAATAATCTGATTTTTCAGGAAAACCATAATCACCTGGGAAATACTCTCCCATTATTGTAATTTTTCTTGATTTAAGAAATTTCTTTAAAACATTGTAGTTATCAATGTCACGAACAATAATATTAATTTCCATTTTACTCATATACTAATAAATATAATTAAATGCTGCCTACAACCTTACCCTGTGGGATCCCCATAGATATTATATCTTTTAACAGGTTCTGGTTTTACTTCTACTTCTTCATTTCTAATTGCGAATAATTTACCATCAATTGGCGCTAATCTAAACTCTACCTTCTCGCCGTTTCTAGCAAACCAAGCTTCAAGTGCATCAGTTATTGAAGGGTATACTTGAGTGCTGTTATCACCAGTTAATGACCAACGATCACCGGGGGGCACGCGAGTAGCTATTAATTCGTTGTGTTCTACATTTTCAATTTTCATTGTTCTTTTTTTTAGCTTGTTTTATTAAAGCATATAGTTCAACGTTAACGTTGTCCCAATATTCCATCCATTTAGGGTTATTTTTCTTCATTTTTTATTGACTCTTCTAAATAATATATAAACTGTTACTACTAGGGCAAACGCCCAACTAAATGCTGCTATTCCGTCCATTTTTCTTCTAATTTTTTAACTAACCACTCATACTCAGGGTGGTCTTTTGTTGCTAATAATCTGAAGCTAATTTCATCTGCTAAGTTAGTTATTTCTTTTTTAACCTCAGTTTGTTTTTTTGATTCATCATCCATCCAATCCCATTCTTTACCACTATTTACCATTATTTTCTTTATTATAGGTTTCTATCCATTCTAACCCCCAATCGTATGCTTCTTGAGGTGTAGTAAATCCACTTTTAGCCTCTTCTGTTATCCAAGATTGTTTTCCTTTCCTAAGTACTCCAACAATCCACTTATCTGGGTTAATTCTTGCTAAGGGGCTAATCTGTAGCCACCATCCATCTGGAATATTAATTGTCATTTTTTGATTCATTATATGCTTCTTCCATTGTTATTCCTTCTTCTTCAGGTCTAAAACCAACTAACACTCCTTCTTCATTTAAATATTGAGTATCTTCTGATGTTTTAAACCAACAATTTGGGTTATAATGAGCCCACCAACCATTAAATAATAGTTGAGTTTTCATAGTAATTTTTTTAATTCCTTTATTCATTCTTTAGTTTATTATCCATCCACGCAAAAAAAATACAAATTACCCCACATATAAGGGGGAGCATAATCTCATCTGTCATCTTTGTTTTTGTTTAATTCTATTTTATCCTTTTCCCATCTGTCTGTCTGACAATCATGTATAAATGGAATTATTACTATTACTACAATAAATATTGTTTTTAAGTGCTTCATAATTTTATGTATATGCTATTGTAAACATTTTACCACATATTATCCCTAATGCTCCAAATGTTACTAATAATATTAATCCTAACCAACTACCTCTTGTTGCTCTCTTACTATTCATAGCAAACGCTAAGTAATATACAGCTGCTACCCCAAATAATGATATATTATCTCCAATTTCGTTTTTCTCAGGTGAAGTATACAACACAATTACTGATGCTAGAAATG
>VMHT01169363.1_pt1 | contig 10172 bp, 16 predicted proteins | sample 4693611 | NCBI WGS metagenome assembly VMHT01 (sample SAMN12280063, study PRJNA550983) | marine metagenome | isolation source: seawater sampled from same location over 5 years 0.02-0.2 micron viral filtrate | place: USA: collected off the coast of southern California halfway between the port... ...
ACACTAAAAGAAGTGAAAAGAAAAGACTGGCAAAAGCTGCTGGTAAACAAAGGTGGTTGAGAAAGTTTGCTGAAACACCAGGCCCACATCAACCGAGAAAAAGAATTAACAGAAAAAGGATATCATAATGAATGTAAAATTATTAAGATTAACAACAGGTGAAGATATAGTTGCAGAAGTAACATTCTCAGATGATAGTATAACTACAATATCAAAACCTTTTGTACTAATACCAATGGCACAAAATCCAGGCAGTAGTGCAGAAACCAAATTATACTTTTCACCATTTATTCCTTTTGCAGATAACGAAGAAATGAATATTAAGGAAAGTAATATCATTATTATTAATGAACCCAAACCAGAAATAAAAGAAAACTATTTAAATTACATTGGTGCAGTTGTGCCAGTTGAGAATAAAATTATAACATGACAGATGAAAAGGACAAAGATGTGAATAATGTTATCTATGGCCCATGGGGTTCTGAACCTGTATCTAACAAGTACGATAAGAGTACTTCAAATTGGATTAAACAGAAGTATGATAGAGAATTAGACAAGAATAATTCTCAGTTACAGATGAAAGAAAAGCTTGCTAAGATTGATTTATTAACTGAAAATGTTATGGTTCAGATGATACACACTATGAGTGAAAATGGTTATGACATTGCAGACGAACAGTTTATATTAGATGTAGGTTTTTTGTCAGAAGTAATTAAAGGTGCTTTATCAAGACAAGAAGGTCTACCACATATCATACAAGGATTTATTGAACAGATAATGTCGCCAGAAAGAAAAGAAACAGAAGATGGCATAGACTTACATTATTCTAGATTTGACTCACCACTCTTATCAGATGTTATAGAAATGGTTAGTGAAATAATAGAAATTGAAGAAGATGAAGTTGAGGTAGAGTTTGAATCAGATATGGAAGAAACAGATACTTTACATAGTAAAAGAAATAAAGACATTATTAAAGATGAAGATGAAGATAATGAATAAAGAATTACACAAAGTAATTGCCAATATGACTATTCGAGGCATAAAATTAGTCAACTTAAAATTTAATAATCATAGGAGATTATAACATGGGTAGAAAGAAACTATCAAAAACACAAAGAGTAATTAATGCATTTACAAGAGGTGATATAATTACTTGGAAAACATTAAGAAACACATTTGACCTAACTTCGCCACAAGCAATGGTGGACAAATTAAGAAGTCAAGGTTTTATGATTTACATAAACAAAGATTCTAAAGGTACTTCGTATAGAATGGGTACACCTTCAAAAGCAATTATTGCTGCTGGTGTCGGTGAAGTATTGATGAATGGTGGTGCAGATAAAGCAATCGTTGCCGCTGGAATCAAAGCACTTTATGGAAATGGCGTAGGTTACGCTTCTTAATTTATTAAGAATTTTAGTGGGGTGGGTTTAAACCACCCTTTCTAAATTATTATAGGGATTTAATATGATATTAATTGACATGAATCAAATTACAATTGCATCTGTAATGATGCATTTGAATATGAACGACAATCAGTTAGATGAAGAAATGGTCAGGCATATGATATTAAATTCAGTACGACTATATCGTAGCATGTTTAATGAAAAGTATGGTGAAGTAGTCATAACATACGATTCTAAAAACTGTTGGCGTAGAGATGTATTCCCACAATACAAAGCAGGTCGTAGGAAAGGTAGAGAATCAGATAACAAAGATTGGGATAAGATTTTTGGATTACTCAATGACATCAAATCAGAAGTCAATGAGTTTCTACCATACAAAGTTGTAGAAACCTATAGTGCTGAAGCAGATGATATCATTGCTGTACTATGTAAGAAGTATCAAGACGAAAAAATTATGATTGTATCTGGTGATAAGGACTTTATTCAGTTGCATAAATATAATAATGTACGACAGTATAGTCCTATTACAAAGAAACATGTAAATGGGGTTGACCCTGTTGTATATATAAAAGAACATATACTTAAAGGCGATAGGTCAGATGGAATACCTAATGTATTATCACCAGACCATACATTTACAGATGCACTAAGGCAAAGACCTTTAACATCTAAAAGAATTGAAAGTATATTAGCTCAAGAAATTGACGAACTAGATAATGAAGTGAAACGAAATTATCAAAGAAACGATAGACTGATTAATCTGGATAATGTTCCAGAAGAATTAGAAGAAAAGATTCTAGATGATTTCAATGTTGCCACTAGTGGTGACAGAAGTAAGTTGTTAAATTATTTTATAGATAAACGACTAAAAAGTCTAACTGAACAAATTGGAGAATTTTAAAATGGCATATTCACATACACTATTGTTTTCAGATGTACTTAATAAAGTACATAAAGCAAAAACAAAAGTAGAAAAAGTAGCAACACTAATAACAAATGATACACCATCATTAAGAATGTTGTTAAAGGCATCTTTTGACCCTACAAAAGAATGGGTAATACCAGAGGGTGAAGTACCTTATACACCAAATGAAGCACCAGAAGGAACAGAACATACAGTTCTTGCTCAAGAATCAAAAAAACTTTGGCACTTCATTAAAGGTGCAGACAATGATACACCACAAGCACAGAAAGAAAAAATGTTTATACAAATGTGTGAGGGATTGTGTCATTCTGAAGCAAAACTATTAATTGCTGCCAAAGATAAAAAATTACATCAAGTTTACAAAGGTTTATCAAAAGATGTAGTGAAAGAAGCATTCGGTTGGGATGATGATTTTATGATTCAAAAACCACCTGTATATCCACAAGCGCCTGGAAGTGCTTCTGGAGTATAAAAAACTTGACAAAGTATGTTGAGTGCTGTTATAATGTTTTAGATGATGAGGATATAGTAAAAGTTACGCTATCACCAACTCACTCTCTCTCTCGACCTCATCAAAGAGTTGGTGTTAGCACCTTATTGAGGAATTTGCGTATGTGGTATAAAAGTATTACACTTGGTTTCCAACTAAGAGAAGATTGGGCAGTACAATCCATACGCTCCATTAATTATGAATAAGATTAAAAAAATACCATATAAGTTTGTCCATGTATATTGGATTGATATAGTATCTGATAGTTCGTGGAGAAGTATTGAAGATGTTAAAGAATCTTCTTTCCCTAGATGTTTAAGTACAGGTTTTTTAATTGATGATAGTGATGATACAATCAGAATCGTATCAGATTTTAATTTTAATGAAGATGGTAGCATTGATGAATGTGGTAATTCTACTATCATTCCAAAAAGTGTGGTACAAGAAGTTAAAGAGGTTTCGTGATGACTATGAAAGATGTGAAAATAATATTAGTAGTTTTTTTATTTGTAATAGCATACGAAGCATATGGAGATGATAGAAAATGTTTAACAGAAAACATTTATTTTGAAGCAAGAGGTCAAGGTCAAGCTGGTTGGTTAGCAGTTGCACAAGTTACACAAAATCGTGTAGATGATAGAAGATTTCCAAACACAATATGTGAAGTTGTTAAACAAGGTTTAACATATGCAAGTGGCGACCCTATTCGAAACAAGTGTCAGTTCAGTTGGTTTTGTGATGGTAAATCAGACAAACCTAAAAATACAAAAGTTTATAATGAGATATCTGAATTAGTAAATTATATTTATGATGTAAAAGGTCAACCAAACCATGAGTTACTTGATATTACAGATGGTGCAACACATTATCATGCAGATTATGTAAGACCATCTTGGGCAAAAACAAAAACAAAAACCATAGAAATCGAGGACCATATATTTTATCGTTGGGAGAAGTGATGTTAGAACATATAATCAGAACGCCGTTTGATATGAAACCTGTTTTCAAACCTTGTGAACGACCAACATTTAATGCAAACCATACTGATATATTCATACAAGCACAAAAAAGAATTGAGTTAGATAATTTAGATAGAAATATTTGGTTCGAAACACCACTTGCAGTAGAAGAAGAATTAGTATTTAAGACTGCACAAAAACTAGGATTGTTTAATCAGAAAAGTGATTACAGAGTTTTAATTGATTGTGATAATATACAACAGTTAGGATTAGCGATTGAAGATGATGTTGTCATCATGCACGAGGGTAAACTAGAAGCATGTATGGTAGCATTTCCATCATCATGGAATGCTGGAGAAAAAGTAGGAAAAACTCTTGCAGAATTACATGAACCTATTGCAGACAATGAAACACTAGTTCGTGCATCTAATGGTATCATGAGAGCTATGACAAGTGGACAATCATTTGAAAGATATACATGGGGTATAACATCACTAGATGGATATAGTAATCACCCATTGTATGATAAACCAGACTTTGATAGTTTAGATGATTTAACTTTTAGAGTTGAACACGAAAGGACTATGACAGTCATTAAAGACACGACAGCAGTCTTCTTGATACATGTAGACATATACCCTCTAAAAGAGGTCTTAAAGACCGATTTTGGACTGATTAAGGGGTCTATTGACAGTATGAGTACCAATGTGTTAGAATACAAAAACCTAGTAAAAGTAAAGGAACTGATGAATGAATATATTTTATCTACATGAAGACCCAATAGAGAATATCAAAATGCATGTTGATAAACATGTAGTTAAGATGGCAACTGAATATGCACAATTATTATCTACAGCACACAGAGTGTTAGATGGTGAATTGTACGAAGGTAGAACTAAAAATAATCATAGAATCAAAAGATGGAAAATGCCTGACGATAGAGAAAGTATATTGTACAAGGCAAGTCATGTGAATCATCCTTGTAATGTGTGGGTGCGTGAAAGTAAATCAAATTACCGTTTGATGTATAAGATTTATGTGGCTTGTCTTGCAGAGTATACTTATAGATATGGAAAGATACATGGTGCATCTAAACCATCATTGGAATTATTAAAGACACCAAACAATATTAAAGACATTGGTTTGACAGAAGTACCTCAAGCAATGCCAGAGTATTGTAAAGTAGTTGGTAATCCTATAGAAGCATATAAGAACTACTATATAAATGAAAAGAATGGATTCGCTACTTGGAAAAATAGAACAAAACCAGAATGGTACAAGGAACAAAATGCCAACATACACATTTAAAAATAAAGATACAGGTGAAGTCTTCGATAAGATAATGAAGATTGCAGAAAAACCAGAGTATCTAAAAGACAATCCAAATATAGAAGCAGTATTAACTGCTCCTCATTTTGTAGGTGACCATATCATCAAGAAAATGGATGGTGGTATGAAAGAAACACTTCAAAAAATTGCAGACAAACACCCTAATACGCCATTAGGTGATAGGTTTTCTAGAAAGACTGCAAAAGAAGTACAATCAGATAAAGTAGTTGGTAAATATAACCTCAAGGACACTCTACTTTAATAAATACTATTGTGTTATAATTAATTTAACTATAAATTATACACAGGGGGTTGACTGAGGGATTAGTTGACCCCTACTTATTATATTATAATATTATGTTAATACTGAACAAACAAGACGCTATATATTCTGCTACAAAGTTAATTAAATACTTTAAGGACTTCAATCGTATTGATGATTACTTTCGTGTTAGAAAGATTGAACGAATAAAAAATATACCACAAGCATTGCCAGGTATGGGTCTAGATGATGATATGTTTCAATCATACGATATGCACCCACAGGATATGAACTTTGAAATTATACTACCATCAAATGAAACATTTGATACTATGCTTGAAATGGTTGCATCATTTTCACCAGACAATGCTCCTGGCAAAATGATGAAAATAATTGTCAAAGAAACAAACACAAACAAAGTTGTTGGATTTATTAAATTAGGTTCACCAATAATTAATTCCAAACCTCGTAATGATTACTTGGGTGGTACACCAGATTTAGGTATCTTTAACAAGCGTGCCATTATGGGTTTTAATATTGTTCCTGTTCAACCATTTGGATATAATTATCTTGGTGGTAAGTTGATGGCATCTATTTGTACTTCACATACAGTTCGTAGAATGTTAAATGAAAAATACGATACAGAGTTCTGTTTATTTGAAACAACTAGTTTGTATGGTAATATCAAAGGTATGTCTATGTATGATGGCATGAAACCATATTTGAGATATAAAGGTGATACACTATCTAAGTTTTTACTAACACTTGGTGAGGATATATATTTTGAAATGAGAGATTGGTTTACAGAGAAAAATGGTGGTGAAGATTTAGTTCCTGCCAGAACAGAAGATGGGAAAGTTACAGCAAGTAGAAAGTTAAAAATTCAAAGTAAAATGGTAGGTATTATTAAAGCAAGTTTAAAACAACATGATACTAAAGCATATAAAATGTTTACTGAACAAATGAACAAAGCAAGTGATGTTACTACACAAAAAAGATTTTATATGGGTGAGTATGGATATTCAAATGTAAGAGATGTGTTGTTAGGAAAAACAGATGTTCTAACTAAATCAGAAAACTTTGATAGATTTGAATTAGAAAATATTACTGAGTGGTGGAAAAAGAAAGCTGGTAAACGATATGAAAAAATGGTTGCAGAAAATAAAGTTCGTACAGAACTAGAAGTTTGGAATCAAAGTACAATGGATAAGATTGATATAATAAGATGAAAATATATATACCAACATTTCGTAGAGTTGATAGTCAAATAACTTTTGATAATTTACCAGATAAAATTAAAGAAAATGTAATTATGGTTGTACAAGAACAAGAAAGAGATGAGTACAAATATGATTGTGAATATTTAGTTGTGGGTGATAATATTGGTATCGCAAAAACAAGAGAAATAATATATCATCACGCTGGTAAAACAAAGTTTGGTATGATAGATGATGATGTAAGGTTACATAGAAGGAACGCAAAATATTATAATGAAAAACCTAATATGGAAAAATCAAAAAGAATTATGACAGTTGAAGATTGGGAATATTGGTTTTCTTTGGTTAATACTTTTTTTGAAGAACCAGATATCATGCATATAGGAAACAGAGAAGAAGCTTTACCACCTTATGGAAAACAATATTATTATAATAGTGTTATATTAGCAGTTCATTGGATTGATGGTGATAAGTTATCCACTTTTATTGATGAAGTAGATTGGAATTTAGCAAAAACTGGTGAAGATTCTGTTTTAATTTTAGAGTGTTTATTAAGAGGATATAGAAATTTAGTTTTTGATGAAGTTGTTATGTCTAGGTGGGCGACTGCTTATGCTAAAGGGGGTTGTTCTGAGATTAGGACTAGTGTGTCTGATGAAGAAGAACATATGAAAATATTAAAAAAATATCCTTACTGTGTAAAACTTGGTGGATATGAAGAATATAAAAACATTGGTAGAATGAGAAAGTTTAAAATTGATTGGAAATCAGCCTATAAATATTCACAGTTTAAAGGAACACTAAAGGAGTTTTTATAATGTTAGAACAATTTTTTGAGGGTGATATGGATTTGTCAACCATAAAAAAGTCAACATATCAAATTTTGTGTGTTCCTAATATTACAAGACAAACAAATTTAAATCAAGATTCATATGTTCTTGTTATGGAAAATGTGATTAAAGAATTAAACAAAATACGAAGTGATTTATTTTTTCACATTCCAATTACAGAATTTTGTTCAAGGTTAGATTTTACAAATACTAAACAATATATATTTAAGATACCATCATTTCCAAATGCAATGAGAGGACATTATGATTTTTATCAATGGAATAAAGTGTTAAATGCAAAAGAAATAGAAATGGATGTCATATGGAGCCATTTACCAGAACAAACTACAAATATAAAAAACCATTGTCATAACATTTATTCACAAGATATTCCTGTAATAGGTTATTCACATTGGATAGAAAACTCAGAGTTTGCTCCTAATTGGGAAACCACATTCTATCATAATAACATAACAGGTATGTTACAAATGGATAGATGTGGATTAAATACTCAAACTCAGATTGATGCTTTATTAGAGGAAGCAAAAGAACATTATTCTGAAAAAACTATTAGTAAACTAAAAAGTATTATGATACCTTTGTACTTAGGTATTGAAACTGATAAGATATCAAAGTCAGTAAAAACTAATACAGAAAAAATAATTGTGTTTAATCATAGAACAAAAGAATACAGGGGTTGGAAAAACTTTATAAAAATAATAAAACAACTCAGAGAACAAAGACAAGACTTTAAAGTATTTTGCTCTATGATTGACCCAACAGGTATTCAAATGTTAAAAAAAACTTTTGATGATATGTCTTTTTTTGATTTTAATGGTCCGTCTGATAGAGATGAATACACTAACAAACTAAAAAATTGTAGGGTTGGTTTTCATGGTGGAACTCGTTGGGCAATGTCAAGTCAAGATGGATTATGTAAAGGTATTCCTTATGTTTATGAAATAGGTAATGAAACTAAGGAATTATTTGGTGATAAAATGGAAAGTGGATTTAAAACTACAAACGAAGCTGTTCAATTAATTAATCGCATGTTAGATGATAATAATTGGAGAAACCAACAATCTCAACTTGCGTTAGACCATTGTTCTAGTGTTCACGCATGGACAAATAGGGTTATATCATTTAATAATATGATAAGTGAAGCTATAGATAAACAATCAAATAATATTGTAAAATCTGGTGATAAAAAAGAAGATATCGTAGACTTTGTTAAGAAACAAAAAACAGTAGACACTAAAACTATGTCTAAGTATCTTGATTGGGGTAAACAGATAGGATTTAGAAGATACAGGAATTATTTGAGAACCATAGATGGAATTTATACAACTATGATTAATAAAAAAGAATATTATATTTACAATGGGGTTGATAAAAAATAATGAAAATTGTTATTATATCTGGTGGGTTTGACCCCATTCATAGTGGACACATTTCTTACATTAATGAAGCTGCAATGTTAGGTGATAAGTTAATAGTTGCATTGAATAGTGATGATTGGTTAGTTAGAAAAAAGAGTAAATCATTTATGCCATTTGAAGAAAGAAAATGTATTTTGGAAAATTTAAAATCTGTAGATGAGGTTTTTAGTTTTGATGATTCAGATGGTTCGGTTTCAAACGCACTAGAATACTGTAAAGATAAGTGGAAAGATGATGAAATTATATTTGCAAAAGGTGGTGATAGGACATTAGAAAATATACCAAAAAATGAAATAATGGATGGTATAAAATATAAGTTTGGAGTTGGTGGTGATGATAAAAAAAATTCATCATCATGGATTTTACGAGAATGGAAAAATCCAAAAGAAGAAAGACAATGGGGATATTATAGAGTATTGCATGAAATTGATGGTTGCAAAGTTAAAGAATTAACAATTAATCCTGGCAAATCAATTAGTTTACAATATCACAAAGAAAGAAGTGAATTCTGGATGATATCAGAGGGTTCTGCTAGATATAATTTAAATGAAACATGGAGTGATTTAAACAAACATGATTATGTTCACATTCCTGTTGGGAGTTGGCATCAGTTAGAAAATAATACAGATAATCCAACTAGAATAATAGAAATACAGTATGGTAGTAAATGTATAGAGGAAGATATAATAAGAAAGGGTTATAAATATTAAGAATATGAGAAATTTTGTCGCAAAACATCTTCGCAAATTCTGTAAGGCAACAGTAGAAAAAGACAGAAAGAAAGAAGACAAGAAAGGTTATGTTAAGCATAAAGGTGTACTATTGGAGAAAAATTATGGCACTAGAAGTTAATGGTAAAAGTTATGAAGTAGATGAAGAAGGATATCTAGCAGACTTAAATACATGGGATGTTGATGTTGCTGAAGCAATGGCACTAGTAGACGGCGCCCCATTAGATGAAAATCATTGGGAAGTAATAAACTTTCTTCGTGAATACTACGAAGAATATCAAGTTGCCCCAGCAGTTAGAGTTCTTACTAAAAAAATAGGAAAGAAATTAGGAAAAGATAAAGGTAACAGTAAATATCTATATGAGTTATTTCCATACGGGCCTGCTAAACAAGCATGTAAGTACGCTGGATTACCTAAACCAACAGGATGTGTATAAATGTCAAAGAAGAAAGAAATTAGTTCTGCTGAGTTGGTCAAAATAGAACCAATTACAGATAATCAAAAATTAGTATTTGAAGGTCATAAAGCAGATAAGAATGGTTTTTATTTTGGGTGTGCTGGTACAGGAAAAACATTTGTATCA
>VMHT01191679.1_pt1 | contig 10170 bp, 20 predicted proteins | sample 4693611 | NCBI WGS metagenome assembly VMHT01 (sample SAMN12280063, study PRJNA550983) | marine metagenome | isolation source: seawater sampled from same location over 5 years 0.02-0.2 micron viral filtrate | place: USA: collected off the coast of southern California halfway between the port... ...
GTAAATCAAAGACTGTATTAGAACCAGCAGCTGGACTAGATGAACAAACGAGAAGGGCAGTAACAACGAGAAATGGAACCCGCAATAAAAATCTAAGAGGTGGTAGGACAAAGAAAGTTGAAACATCGATGAATGGTGCGATAGCCAATGCATCACAACAACAGGTTAAACAATCTCAAGAGATACAAGATTTAGCAAAGAATGCTTCCGAACAAGAAACTCTAGATGCTGTTAGTGGACCTCAAAAAGAAACTGAAACTGAAACTAATGCTAATGAGAATGTTAATTCATTAGAGACTGCCACATCAGTAGCTGGAGAAGCTAAAGCAAGAAAACAATATGATCTTAATCTAAGATACCCAATCGATTTACAACCATCTCTCCAAGATACATTAAAAATTTCCGTATACAAATTTATCCCAAGAACGTTAGAAGGTTTGAGTATTGCTGGAAGAGAAAAATTCGCTGATGAATCTGATAGTAAGAGTAAGAAAGGTAGAATACCAATAGGTGGTGTTGTCTTACCAGTCGTGGGACCCAAAGACTCTAATAAAGTTGGTTGGGGTGGTAAACCCATGAGTGCCATAGACATTGGATTAGCTCAAATGGCACTCGGAACTATAAAGGAAGGAAAAGATGGTTTTATGGAAGCAGTGGGAGACATATCATCAGATATTCAAGGTGATGCGGAAAATGTAAAAAAAGGACTCGCTACTTTCTTTACTAGCCAAGCAACAGGAGTACAAGGTCTTCTAGCAAGAACTGAAGGTATCATTGTTAATCCAAATTTAGAGTTACTTTTCAATGGACCAACACTGAGATCTTTTGGTTTTTCGTATAAGATGAGTCCTAGAAATGAACCCGAAAGTAATATGATCAAGAAGATCATAAGAATGTTCAAGCAATCAATGGCAGTTCAAAGATCAACATCAAACCTTTTCTTACAAACTCCTAACACATATAGATTGCAGTTCATAACTGGAGGTTCTACTGAGCATGAATTCCTTCCAAAGATCAAGGAGTGTGCTCTAACATCTTTCAATGTAAATTATGCTGCAAATGGAACATATGCAACCTTTGGTAATACATCTCCTGTTGCATATGAACTACAATTCTCATTCCAGGAGTTGGTTCCAATATTTAATGATGACTATACAAATCTTGATAAAGATGAAGACACTCGCATAGGATTCTAAAATGGCAAATCCATACTTCCGCAATCTACCAGACTTTGAATATGTAAACCGTACAACTGACGGTAGAAACATATCAGATTATACCACTGTCAAAAATTTCTTTAAAAAAGGAAAGCTAAGAGAGGATATTTTTCAAAATATCACATTCTTTGACAAGTACTATATCAAGGGTAATGATCGTCCAGACAATGTTGCCAATGAAATCTATGGAGATCCTACTTTAGATTGGATTGTTCTTTCATCAAATAATATTTTAAACATTCAAAGTGAGTGGCCTATAGATCAATTGTCATTTAATGATTTCTTGCTCGATAAGTATGGAAATACAACAGAAGTATTTGGTGGAATTCACCATTATGAATCTTTAGAGGTAAAAGATAATGATGGTGTTATGGTGTTCCCAAAGGGTCTCAGAGTAGATGAAGACCAGACAGTAACATTCTTTGATAGAGGTTCATCATCATATATTGAAGTGACTGACATGACTCTTGGTATCACTAACTATCAACACGAAGAAAAATTAAATAACGCAAAGAGAGAGATATTTGTTTTAAAACCAAGGTATCTGAATATCGTGGTTGATGATCTTGAAGAAATGATGGAATACAAAAAAGGTTCCACTCAATATGTGAATGGAACCCTTAAGCGTGCTCAGAATAGTAGACTATTTAATTAAATAGCAACGAATAGTAAGTTGCTATAACCAAGAGGGTTAGACAAGCCCTCTCGTATGTCCATCTCATTCCTCGGCAAGTTTTTGGAAGTAGGACAGTGCATCATCTTCGTCTTCAGATGAGGATGCAGTTGCAGCAACCACAGTCTCTTCTGCCTTACGAGTTTGGAATTCGGGAGTGAAAGAACCACGATCGCTGTCTTCGTTCTCAGTCTCTTCATCGAAGCGACGGGCAGCAGGTTTCTGTCCAAGGACATACTTCAGACGCTTCTGAAGTTCATCATAAGTCTTGAACTGGTCTGCAGCAACAATCTCTTGAAGAGAATATTGCTTCTTCCAGACGGCTTCAAGAGCATCATCATCATCCAGAAGTGGTGTAACTTTATCAAACTCAGAAGAATCATAGTTCCAGTAACCTGCAACCTTCTTCAGCTTCAGTTTGAAGTTAGCACCCTGCCAGAAATCAAAAGGATTGATTGGACTCTCATCCTCAAACTCAGGTTGCATTGCTTCCATGACCTTATCAAAGATCTTCTTACCGAACTTGTATAAGAACACACGACCTTCATTCTGAGGGTTTGCTTTGTCCTGCATAACATAGATGTTAGCATAGTAGGACAGTTTGCGCTTCTGCTTACGAACAGTGTCTTTGTCTGCTTCATTACCACTGTTCCAGAGTTCACGATTGTACTCAGAGACAGGATCCTTACCACCATTAGTGGTCAGGGAGTTTTCGATGTACCAACCACCAGGACCTTGGAAGGCATGGGAGTACATCTTGACCCAAGGGAGATCTTCTCCATTAGGTGCGGGAAGGAAACGGATGACTGCATAACCGTTGCCAGTCTTGTCCATTTCAGGTTTCCAGAGACGGTCATCACCACCGCCGCCAGTATTACTTTGCTTCTCTACTTCTTTGACTAACTTCTGGGTCAGTGAACCAAGAGAAGACTGCTTTTTAAGGTCTGCGAAAGACATAGGATTACCTCGGATTAGTTTGGATTTGGCTTGTGTGTACCTTGTTATTCTACTGCTCAGACTGCTGTGTGTCAATCTGTGCTTTCATAATATCAAGCATCTTATTCATTTGGTCAAAGACTTTCGTAATTTCAACGTCAGGTGGCAGACCCATCATTTTAGCAGACTCTATAATATTTTGTTTCATCTGCTTTGCTTCAGGATCATCTGATAGAGAGAGTCTTGCATAAAGAACGTTTTGTTTGTTAAGTAACTTTTCAAGAAGTTCTACATGGTGCAATTTATCACGATTATTCATAGAGGCAAAGTTCATTACACTAGAATATACTTCTTCTTGTAGTTCAGAGATTTCAACCATCTCTGCTCTTACTATTTCAGAATCAAAAAAACTCATTTAGCTCCAATTACCACTTCTTTTAAAATGCTTTTATACTTAGGCACATCAATATTTAGAAACGGAGAATATTTCTTCATTCTCATACTGACGGTTTCCCACACCGGGTCAGTGAGATTTTTATCCCATTGTTTCTGATATCCTAAGATGCCATTTAGGATTACCATAGTCTCAATAGAAATATTTCCACGAAGATATTCTTTGAGTATTTGAGGATGCCGTAATCCATCCATAGCAAACATAGAATCAAAATTACTACCATCAAAGATGGTTTCTACCTCTTCTTTAAAAAGATATGAAAGAGATTGAGTTCTTTTTTTCCATGCGGTGTATCTACCTTCACCTTCTTTAATCATTTCACCAATCCAAAGCTTACTTGGATCAGTACATGTGATAAAATTAGATACAAAAAAATCTATTACTTCATTGTCATCTTTATTACGTGATATCTTTTCAAACCAGAAACGATCTTTACGTTTATAAAATGATTTAACAGTTGCACGACTCTTTCCATTGTATTTGTGATAGTCATAAGAATCTTTTGTAAAATGATTCTTCATCGACAAATAACAACGATATGCATCAAAGGCCATCATAAAAAGTAATAAGGTGATTTTTTTGGCGAAAATTTTTTCGCACCCTTTTGAAATTAGAAGACTAATTTTGCACGGGAAGTTTTCTTCAAGAAGTTGAGTTCCATAGCCTCACACTTAATTTTATCCTTTAACGGTTTGGAAATTAGTTTTGGTACAGATTCAAGATCAATTGAATTGGATTCACAAAAATGCACGATGGCATCAATGTAACTCAAATTTTGATTATCCTTTACAAGATTTTCAATTTCTTGTGCGAAACGAGCAGGACAAAAAAACTTATTCTCAAATGCTTTTTCTAGTTCATTCTCCATGGTGCCCAATATTGTGAGATACAAATTCTTTAATATAACGAACTAATAATTTAATATAGTCCCCTTTGTTTCTTTTGTCAAATACTTTAACCTCACCACCAGGAGTAACCATGATGGTAATTAGTTTTTTAACAGGAATACCAGTGAGTTCATAGTAAGCAGAAGCATAGAACATTTCTTGAACGAAATAATTCTCTAACCATTTTTCAGGTTTAATTTTTTCTGAGGTCTTAAAGTCGATGACTGCAAGCTCACCTTCATACTCTGCGATACAGTCAACTCGACCCGCTAAACCAAGATACTCTGAGTACAGGGTTCTTTCTATAGCGTGTACGTTATTTATCTTATCCAGATATGGTTTGGCATGATGAAACATGAACTGAGTCGCAGGACGAAAGTCGTCCCAGTTGATCTCATTGTTTCTCATGTAAACTTCAACTGCTTCATGAAAATCAGTTCCACGGGCAGTTGCTTTTTTTGTGATACGGTTTGCTTCTTCAATACCGATACGGGCACGCCATTTAACAAAAATTTGTCTGTTGTAGAAAGAAGTTACAGACGTAATAGACGGCACCCACTGTCCATCAGGAAGATTGTACAGTCGGATGCCGTTTGTTTCTTTCTTATTCAGTTCAAGTTCACCGAGATAATTATGATGGGTAAAAGTCATAGGCCAAGTTCTAATTTTGCGAGGAGATATTCTTTACACAATCCAGATCTAACAATATCGTCAACACCAAATTCAACTAGATCAACAGATGGCATAACTCTAAGAATTTTCATAAAGTCTGCAATACCATTTCTCTCATTTTGTTTTGTCAAATCAGATTGAGTTGCGTCACCACAGAACATAATCTTGGTGTTTTCTCCAACTCTGGTAATAATGCTATCAAGTTCATGATAGTTTAAGTTTTGGAATTCGTCAACAATAACAATAGCATTATCAAGTGTTGTTCCACGAATGAATGAAGTAGACCAGAATGAAATTGTTCCCTGAGTTTTGAGATTACCATACAGCATCTCAAAGTCTGCTTCAGTAGGAAGTTCAAACATATACTTCACCATATTCTTATAAGGAATCTGGTAAAGAGAAGATTTATCTTCATGGTCTCCAGGAAGGAAACCAATCTCTCTGGTGGCCACAAGAGACCTGACGAGATAGATCTTTTCGTATGGTGTGGTCGGATCTAAAACGTCACAGAGAGCATTGTAGAGGGTAATAAAAGTTTTACCTGTGCCTGCTGACCCATATGCAACAACATTCTTACCAGCATCATAGGCATCAAATAAAACTTTTTGATTATCTGTTAATGGTTCAATGTCACGAAGAAAATCAGAGTTGATTGGTTTCTTTCTTTTCATCTGTTTGGCAGTTAGACCAACTCCAATTGAACTATCAGATACTTTTCTTTTTCTTGGCATAATTATTAAACAGGTTTTACACGGGAACCGGGTGCTTTTGAAGCCTTGTAAAGAACGTCATTCCACCCTGGATGAGACTTCTTCAGTTTGTCGTAGACTTCTCCAAGTTCTCCGCAATTAGGTGCTGTAGATGGATCACTCCAGTCTCTTTTCCACTCAGGGTTATCTTCACACCATTTTGTCCATTCATGCACGCTGATGACAACATCTTTTTGTTCACCAGTTTGTTTGTTAATTACAGGATATGTAGCCATGTTTGATATTATGTGTAGTTTTATTTAGACCCATTCAAGGGCTTCTGAGACTATTGGAAATTGTTCACTAAAGATCTTTTTACAACCTTCAGCAACCTCCATGTGCTCCTTCTGTGTGCCGTTAGCAGTCCTCAGATTGATGTAGTGAAGCCATGATCTACATGAACCCGTCATGTAGATTCTGGTGGGGGTACAGAGTGGAAGCACATTTCTTGCACATTCCTTTGCCACACCACGATCAAGCATCTGCTGATACAGTGACATGGCAGAATCAAACAGAGTGGCCATCTGTTTCTCTAGAATCTGAACCTCAAAAGGATCTAGATCGTCAATAGAGTTTTGACGATTCTTATCATCCTGACGACGTAGTTCTGGTAGAGGAATTTCTTTTGCAAGCATTGAGGAATCCGCATACCGCTGTGAAAATTCCTGAAAAGTGAAACTACGATGACGTAATATCTGAGCCGCAATGGCACGAGTGGTCTCAATCTCCAAGGTCATTGTAGATTGCTCAAATACACTCCAATGATTATGCTTAATACAGTACTTTAACAATCCTGCAAAGTTATCATTTTTTTGATTACTTGGATTAGACACACGGGCAATAAAGGCCATGGTTTTTTCTGCGTCAGGAGTGACACTAATTAGTTTTATGTTCTCGTTCATCAAGTGTCTCGTTAATAATGTCCTTTAATTCTTGTCTTTCTAAATCAGTAAAGACATTTCGTTTTGGTATTACCAATGGTGGATAAGATTTCTTTGATGATGTTTTACCACCACTAGAAATACTCATTCCTTGTGTATCTATCTTATCCATCGTCATCCTCAAAAACTTCGTCATAATCTAATATGTAGTTGGTAGGAGAATTATCAAAATTTTCTGATCTATCTACATATGATCCAACATCAGAGTATACTTCTGATTCTAAGGCATCAACAAGCAATTTTAAGTTATTAACTATTAATTTAAGTTTGTCTTTGTCCATAATAAGGATATACTTCGTTCAATTATAGACAAAAAAAGAGGACCCGTCAAGGTCCTCTACAAATTTATAGATGTAGTTTCAACTTACTTTACGTAAGTTTGACCACGATAACAGAAAGTCCCATGGGACTCTTTGTTTTCTACACAACGAGTAGAATACTCAACACCACGATATGAAGTGTGAGTAATCTGTGCGTTATGCAGTGCAGCAGCTTTGTTAAGTTGCTTTTTGATGAGATTTAAGGTGTTCATTTTAGTTACTCCTGAAGTTGGGTGAAAATTAACCTTCTCTCGTTTCCGAGGATCCGTTTTTTCCCGTTCCTTCAGTCGTTTGCGTCCCAATAGCACTCAGGTGTAGATTCCTTTAAGGCTTCTACCAGTTCAATCTTAACTTGGTTGCTAAGATTTTCATGGTTCCGTGCCCGTAGCATAATTGCATCGGCATCAGAACAACTGATCGATGAATATAAAAGAAATTCAATCATGGGATGAACGCTCCGTTCCTACGACTTACTTGCGTCCTCCTTTCGGGGGATGAACGATAGGTCCATTATAGACCTTCATATAGTATATAGTCAAGTAGGGACGTATTCTACTGTACAGTTTACTGCTCGCATTAATCAGTCTCCCTAGATTTTCGGTTAAATTTAATTACATATTTTTCATATTGAACATTTTCATCACCATAGTCATAACAATTAAAGTGTTCAAGATTACCATCAAGTAATCTCACAACATTATCTAATTGCCATTCAGTAGCAAACTTTTTAAAAGTATCATCAATCCCTTTTGATGATCCTGGTTTGTTAAAATTATCCATTATTCTTTTTTATCCAGCAAGGTTTGCATAACGAATTTGTCCAACTACCATCAGGTGCTTGATGTCCTATCTGAGGTGCTTGGTTCGCTGGTGTCATCTTACCACACCCAGAGCATTTTGTCTCCCACATCTTCATAATGTTCTCTCTAATCTATTTTCTGCTTGATCTGGGAAGTCTCTTGGTCTACTATCAGTAGCATTGTCAGTTTTAGGAGAACCCTCGTTCGCCTTCATAGTATGCTGATAGTTTGGTCGTGGATATCTGATACGAAATGGATCAGGCATCCAGTAAGTAACTTGCCATTCTTGTTCTGGACATAACTCAAGATGTTTCTCTGCCGTATGAGAGAAACTACCAAGTTGAATATATCCATCGTGGCTAATACATCTACCATCACCAGTATCAACCAAGAACATCATTTTGCTACTCATAGCATTTTTTGCTCTGGGTTGAGGTTTTTTACAAATTGCACTGGATTCTTTTCAGACTTATGAACCCAATGATACTGCATACGTTGAAAAATAGGGTTCCATGTTTGCACACAGACATAATCAATCACGTTGTCTCCAGTCATCGGGTTTATCTCTCAAGAACCAATCTTTAATATCGTCAGCACTATCAAACCCCTTCTTGTGATTGGATGGGTCGGGGTCTCCTAATCCCATCCTATTCAGAAAATCGTCGGTACTACCTTCCTCAATATCTTGAGCAGCTTGGCGTCGTGCTTGTTTCAACCAATCCCTAGCAAGTGTATGTGACTTAGCAAGTTTTTCTACCCAGATCATATCGTCTAGTTTTACCTCTTCGCCATTTGCAATACATTTACAAATAAATTCTAAGCGCAGTCGGTATTTGGTAGAAAGCATGAGGTTCAGTCTCTAAAATCTAGTTTGAGTTCTAAGTCTTCTAATTTATGATACTCAGCATGTGCTCGCTCTTGACGGTCACATACAATGCTGAGAATATCATTCATGATTGTATCATTATCAATATAATCATCAAGATACTTATCAATCGCTTCCTTTAGGTATCTTTTACGATGCCACTCAGGCGAATATGGTTTATAAGACATAGTGAAAGTAGTTTTTCATACTGCAGACTATAGCAAAATCTGGTTGACAAGTCAACTGTTGTATTTATTTTAATAGATTACCGTGTTTGTCTACTAATCCTAACTTTTTAATTTGAGAAAGATTTGACTTCTCACTCTTCTTTATTTTTTTATACTCCTTGATGAGTTTATTAACTTCATCATTGGAGATATTGACTTTAAGTTCTTTGTCTTCTTCCTTAGGAACAAATCCAAGGCCACTCGTTTTTACTTGCTCTTCGGTATCAACATAGTCATTAATTACTTCTTGAATTTCATCTCGGATTAGAGCATTTATTTGTGCTTTAAGAAGTTTGTCACTCATTTTCTTTTCTTTTCTTTCTTTGGTTTGTTTCCCCAGAGTTTTGGATTGATTGACCCATATCCAAAATCAATTCTCTTCACAGAACCTTTACCATATCGGTCATAATACATGTCAAACATCTTTGATACCTTATTACAACGAGTAAGGTCAACGCATTCAACACCATCAACAATGTACCAAATAAGTCTAGCATCTGTTGGGAATGATTTGTCATTTGCTAATTCAAGAGTCGTCTTCTCAAGAAGAATTTGGCAATCATAATCAGATGCTACAATTTCTTTTTTTTCTTGATTGGATTGTTCCATTTCCTCGTTCTCTATTTTTTGAGGTGCTTCGCCTAACTGACTTGCCATTATGAACGACCTCCCCACTGAATGCCTGGATATGCTTCTTTCACAATGTCCAGAGTGATATTATATTGCTCAGAAAGTCTACCATCCTTAACAAGACAAAGAACCTCTGCCTCTCTTGGATGAAGACCTTCGAGAAGGTTGATAAACATCATTTCTCTACGGATCGTTGAGAGGGTATTATTTCCTCCCTGAACGTAGTGATACAGGTTTTGATACTCTCTCCTGAGAGAAGTTCTTCCCTGCCCTTGGAGGTCCTGCTTCGTGGCAGCCTCACCACCTGCTGCCTCTCTAGAAAGATTATCAGAGAGAGTGCCAGTGTAAACGTTCTGGTCTTTCACATCACCATAAGGGACTTCACCTTTAGGTAGAAGACTGACTACAGATTCGTCAAAGTTCCATACAAAGATAACCTTGAGAGAATCGTGTTCATACTTCTGAAGGGTTTCCACTTTCTTTGCCTTGGTTCGTTGCTTAGAAACAACATCAAGTATTTCAAAAACAAATGGATTAGAGGGAAGTTCTGGGATGGGAGTATTTGTAGTCTTTGGTTTTGCCACTCTCTTTCTTGTAGTGGTTTTAGACTTACTCGTTGTCGTTGTCTTCGTCGGGCTCATAATCGTTTTCAAATCGTACTGCTAAAATTTCGTCTGGTAATACATTTCCATTTTCGTCAAACATCTCTGGATGAGTATAGATTGGTTGATTTACCCAGGTGTTTTCTCTTGCTAACCATCCTACCACACCTCCTACAAAAAAGAACATAATTGAAACA
>VMHT01011448.1_pt1 | contig 10169 bp, 4 predicted proteins | sample 4693611 | NCBI WGS metagenome assembly VMHT01 (sample SAMN12280063, study PRJNA550983) | marine metagenome | isolation source: seawater sampled from same location over 5 years 0.02-0.2 micron viral filtrate | place: USA: collected off the coast of southern California halfway between the port... ...
AACCAAGCCATTACTCCGACTAACGCTCAGATAAGAATGCAAACACCATATGGTACTAGCTTTGTTACTCCCGCTTCTATAGATGGCGCTACTGTTTTTGTTCAAAAAAATGGAAAGAATGTTAGAGAGTATTTGTATTCAGATTCAGAAGATGCATATACATCTTCTACTATATCTACATTAGCATCTCACCTTATAGATAATCCTAAGTATCTTACTGTTTCGCATGGTTTTTCTGATCTCCCTGATTCTTATGCAGCATTTACTTTAAACAATGGTGACTTAGCTTTGTTTACATCTAATAGAGCTGAGAAAAAAGCAGCTTGGACTAGGGTAACTGTAGATGGAAGGTTTGGATCTGTTATTGCTATAGGCGATCAGCTTTATACAAATGTTTATGATTCTGAAAACAAGTTGCAGCTTTGTAAATTTTCTATGCCTAATCTAGATTTTGCTATAACATATGCTTTTGCTTCTGCATTAACAGTTGGCCCCTTATATACAAATGGAGATGTAGTAACAGTTAATGCTGTTGTTAGCAGCACTCTTGAAATTATAAACTTAGGTGATTTTACTGTTCAAGATGTTAGTGGAGTTGCAAATAGAATTGACTTATCAGCGTATTCTTCTTCTGGATATAGCTCTGTTCATGTAGGTAAAAAGTTTACAACACAACTAATAAGCAATCCAATAGATGCAAGCATGGGCAATGGGCCTTCGACTGGAACCTCAAGGGGCATTACCAACATTATTGTTGACGTTAAGTCTACAGACTCAATGAAAGTAAACTCAAACGATGTTATTGCTTCAAGCTTTACTGGCAAAAAAGAAGTAAAGACCTTGGGATACAATAGAAATCCACAGATAACTATTGAGCAAGACAAGCCACTAGGCTTACAGATTAATGGAATAGTAGCGGAGTTAATAGTTTAATGGCAGATCCACTTACATTAACACTTTTAGCAGCTTCAACTGGTTTACAGATATTTGGTCAAATAAGTGCGGGAAAAGCTGCTGAAGAAGCTGCTAAGCTTGATGCTTTTAATATTGATACGCAAAAATCACTTAGCAAAACTGAAGCGTTGCAACGTCATAATGATAGACTTGCTCAATATAAGTTTAACACCAAGGCAAATATAGCAGCATTTTATGCTGCTGGTAGAGATGTAGGATCAGATAAATCTGTAGCTGCTTTTTTAAATAGACAGAAAGAAATAGCTTCTCAAGATGCAGCGCGTTCTGATTTAATGGGATACTTTGAGCAAATGAAATTAGCACAGCAAGCAGCTACCACAAGAATAGAAGGTAGATCTAGACGTCAAGCCGCAAACATTAGTGCCCTTACATCATTAGTTAAAGGGGGTAGTCAGTATAATGATTTAAGAAAAGGCCCTAAGGGAGTTAATGAATAATGGCTGTTATTAGAGAGTCTAGACAATTTAAAATTGGCCCTATTGGAGTTGCTCGCTCTTCTTCTGCTGGTGAAATTGTTGGTCAACAAGTTGCGCAATCAGCTAATGAAATGCAACAATACTTTTTTGGTAAAGCTGTAGAAGATGCTACAAAAGCTGGAATTGAATCCGCTCAAGCATTAGAAGCGGCTGAAGTAATTGCTCTTGATCCAGAAACGGGTAGGCCAAAAGCATATGATGGCCCTAAAGGAATGGGTCGATATGCAATAAAAGCATATCAAAATGTTTTGCTTGCTAGATTTGAGCAAGAAATTAGTCTTGAGCTTGAAGATAAATCAAATGAGCTTGCTCTTCAGTTCAGAAGAAACCCAGAAAAATATCAAGAGGCAATGTCTAATCACATTGCTGAAATGTCAAACGTAGAAGAATCTACTGTATTTAAAAATGAAATCATTCGTATTGGCAACAGTCTTCAGAATAATCAATATAGAGGATTGCAGTCAGAAGCTATTGCAAGGCAAGAAAAGAATGATGCTCTTGGTTACTCAAATAGTCGTTTAGAAAATATCCGTAATATTAGAGATGCATACGCTGCTGGCGATAATGCTCTTGGTGAAGAATTAATATCATCTGGCATGCAGCTAGATGAGGATAATGTTGCAGCTGGAATTATTTTACCAAATGGTGTTTCGGGAAATAGTAGAGAAAGAATATTTGCTGCTGCGCAAGGTAAATTTGAAGCAGAATTAAGAAGCGTTACAAAAAGTGGAGCTTCTGTTTTTGAGCTTCAAGCCGCTATAAATGGTATAGATAGTGGTGATTTATCTGGCCTTAAAGAAAATGGATTTAGCGAAACGTTTAAAATACTTACCGCTCAAGGTGCAACATTTACAGAATCATTTTCTAATTTTGCTACTGAGCTTTTAGAGGATGGTTTAAATCAAGCTAGACTTAATTCTGAAATAGCTACGAGAAAACGCAATTCAGATAATTTAGATAATCTTTCTACAATTACTGCTGAATACTTTGATATAATTAGTGGTTCTAATTCAGATGTAGCTGGGACTGTTTCTGAAGCAATTGATAATTATAATGCTGATTTAGCAAAACAACTAAATGCTTATGAAAGTGGTGAACCTGAGTCTGCAATAAAATCTATTACATCTGGATCGAGTGCTAGATTAGAAAGCATTAAAAGCGGAGTAATTAATAATTTATTTGATGAGGCTAATTCAGTTAAGGATATAATTAATATTCAAAAGTATTTAGCTAATCCAACTGATAACAACTTACAGAATGTTAATGAGGAGGCGCAATCTTTAGCTATTACTTTAAACGATATGGCAAAGAAAAGTAATAACCCTCAGTTTTTAACTGATGCTATATCATATGCTGAAGGTGTTAGCGATGAAGAGCGTTTTTTAGAGTTTGAAAGAAAAACAGATAATGCAATTAGCTATAATAGCTATATTAAAGAAATAGTATCTAGTGAATTTTTTAGCGCAAATAGTGTTGAAGCTATTGAGGGCATTAATAAAGCTGCATTAGCAGAGTTAAATAAAACTTCTTTGCAAGCTGGTGATAAAGAAAAATTTAAAAGCATTCTAAAAAACAAAAATTCTGATGCTTTTGTAAGGCTTGCATTTGGAAGCATGACTAATCCTAAAGCAATAGAGGCTGCTGCACTTTATGCTAGGGATGGAACTGATCCTAATAATCTTGTTAGCCCTCAACGAAAAGCCATAATAGATAAAGCTAGAGATGCATTTGATGATCCGTCTTCATATAGTGAGTCTGTAGAAAAATACAGTTCTGGAGCAACAAGACGTTATAATCTTAATGTAAAAATTGCAGCTGATGCTAAACTTGTTTCTGATGCATTAAGGGGAGTTCTTGGTGAAACAACTGAAGCTGATAGAATTAACTTTGGTAAAATAGCTAAGGTTCCTGATGATTTTTATATTAATTCAAAATACAATGATCCTGAGTATGCAGGATTAACTGCACTTCTTGAACAAACTTCTTTTTCTATTTGGCCTCAGTCACAAGTTGAATCTATTAATGGCTTTCTTAACGGAAGCATTTCTGAACCAGAACAAGTAAAAAGACTTCTTGTGACTTATGCAAAGTCTGTTGAGTCTCAAACAGATCAAGGGATGCCGATTCAATCAAATGGCTCAAAATCTTTAACGGGTGATCAAAAAGCCTTAATGGATGAAGCCTTAGCATTTAGTCAAATAAATAATGATCCTACTGCTTTAACTGTTCACATGCAAAAGTTTAAAGCTGCTATGGCTAATCCAGTTTATAAATCAGAAATGAACAATTACTTTGAAAATATTGATGAAGATCTTAAAGTTAAAAATGCAAGAGATTTTATTGGTTTAAAGTTCCCAGAGACTTTAGGAAACAAAAATTTATATAACAGGTTATTAAGCAAAGCTAGAATTCATTATCTTAAAAATGTTAGCGGAACTGGAACTGAAACTACTGATCAGTTAGTTGATGCGCTTACTGCGGATATAAAGAAAAACTTTGTTGAAGACGATAGAATTATTACTTTGTCTGGATCTAACAAAACATTGTATCCATTATCTGCTACGGCAACGGGCAATGAGCAACAATTCATGGATTATATTCGATCCTCATTAGCTCAAAACTCTCCAAATGAAGAAGTAGATTGGAACTCTGTAGAGTTTAAGCTGACGCCTGTTGGTTACAATGATGAAGATGGCGGCATGACTTATGGTGTAGTTATTGTAAATGAAACTGGTGGACGAGACTTGCAAGAAGTTTCTATGCAGCTTGAGCCTGATACTGAAGAAGCAGTAATTATTCCTGCTTTTTTCTCTACTAATGAACCTATGTTTGCTGCTGCTACAGCAAAAAGATTAGAAACTGCAAAGCAAGAGCAAGTAGATATTGCTACAGAAGAAGCTGCTAAACCTAGCAAAGCTTCTGTTATAGCAGAAAGAACTAAATTAGGGAGATCTATTCAAGATCGTTTAGGATTTGGAGTAGAGTATAGAAATCAAATTGCTCAGAAAAAGTTTACTAAACAAGAAGCACAAGACGAATTAAAAACTATTGTTGATGCAAGTAAGTATGAATCTCTTACTTTAATTACTCCAGCAATGCTTAGAGCTTATAAAAGAATTGGTGAAGTTCCAACTCAACAATCATTAATAACTTTAAATGCTATGCTTCAGTTAGCAAAAGCAGATAAGAATCCTTTAGCTAGAGAACTTGAAGTAGATGTAAATGCAATGATTAGCATTATTAACGGGATTGAAAATTAAATGCCTGTGAATCCTAATAGCTTTCGTGCGGGATACTTTGCAGAAGGTATAGTAGAGCAACCTGATCCATCATTCTTTGATACCCTTGGTGCTTCTTTTGGCTATAGCTACGCTCCTTTATATAACACTCTTACTAATTCTTTTCGTTACAATCCTCAAAAAGGATATAATTGGAGAGAGGATATAGAAGGTTATGAATTATTTGCTACTGATCTTAATCACGCTGTTAATCCACAGCACATGGCAAAACTAAAACAAGATATAGAAGACTCAATATCTAGGCGACAAGTTCTTCAGAACTCATCTATTCTTTCTCAGCTTGGCGCTGGTTTATTTGATCCTATTAATCTCGTTGCCCTTCCTTTTGGTGGCCCTGCTGTTGGTATAGGTCGTTCTGCCTTGCGCGTTGGTGCTAGCACTGCTGCATTAGAGTTAGGATTAGAAGCAACTAGACAGTCTGACCCCCTGCAGACAGCAGAAGAGGGCGCAATAAATGTATTATCTGCTGGCATGTTTGGCGCTGGTTTTGGCGCTGCCTTTGGTGGTGTAAACGCTAGAGCGTATGCTAAAACAAAGCAAGGTATTCAACAAGAATTTGATATGATTAAACGCCTAGATAGATTGGAAGGCGTTACAACAGAACAGCTTAGTGTGCCAAGAGTAGACCGTAGATTTGGAAATGACAGCGATGAATATTTGCAAGCACAAATAGATTTTTTTGAATCTTCTGCTGCGCGCTCAGAAACAGATGCTATTGCTTATGAAGGCAGACCAGAAGCTGCTCAGTTTGAGGCTAGAGCGCAAGAGCATAGAGACTATGCACAACAATTTAAAAACGAACAAGGCATTCGTGAACTAGAATCTAAAAACATAGACCTTACAGATCCGTATAGAATTATGAATACGCTCTACACAGATAGCTTTTTATATAAAGCAGTCACCACACCAGTCAAACGTTTATTACAATCAAAATATCCTTCAGCAATTAAAGAAGCGACTGTGCGTAGCTTTGGAGATAGCGGTATTACACAAGCATTAAATTCTGTTGGCTTAGCTTCTCCGCAGTCAGTTGCTCAAAGAGCAGCAGTATCTAATGGCAAGTGGGTAAGGGCGCATGACGAAATGCTAAAGCTTTGGTCAGCAGAAACTAACGCAGCTAATATTAATAGACTTGATATTAATGTTACTGATATTGTTCGTCGCGCTTCTCGTTCTGACAATACTTATAGAAAGTGGCTAACTACAGTTAGCGAAAAAAGAATTAAAAACATAGAAGACCTCACTGACAATGAGCGTAAAGCCATTGGAGTTATAAACAAATATTTTAAAGATGCTGGTGAGCGTTTAGAAGATGTAGGTCTTATAGGTACAGCTAAAGGCGTGTCTCGTCGCATAGATAATCTTGAGGCAAAAATTGATGATTTAAATTCAAGATTAGGCAGGGCAGAAAGAAAAAAAACTAAACGTAGTCAGCTTGAAGCTAATAGAATTAAAGGTGAGCTTGATAGATTAGGCGGTAAACTTGCTAGCGAGCGTCAAACATTACAAGGCTTAGAGGAAGTTAAAATTAATCCTGCTAATGAAGATGTATTTTTTCCAAGGTTTTGGAATCAAACTGCTGTTAAAAAAAATCGCAATGAGTTTTCTCAGATTCTTTATAGCTGGTATAAACAAAATCCATTTATTTATGAGTTTGATTCTAAGACCTCTACATACGTTAAGGCTGAGTTATCTTCTGAGCCTTCTAAAATTCAAGAGCGTGTTGATTTAACAATAGATCGCATACTTGGTGAGCAAGATCCTACTAACGTAGATAATATTAGTTTTGGTGTTGGTCGCTCTAAACACTTTCGTCATAGAGAATTAGATATACCTAATAAACTTGTAACTGATTTTATAGTTACTGATCCGCTTGCTGTAATGAAAACATACGCTACTCGCATTGAGCCAAGGTATGAGTATGCAAAAGCATTTGGTCAGGACGTTGATGGCGTTTTGTTTGATTTAGAATCAGAAATGATTGCTAAAGGTTTTTCTGAAAAAGACATAAACAAAATGCGTAGAGATTATCTGCACATGTATGAGCGCACTGCTGGTGCGGTTATTAGGAATCCAGATAGCTTGAGCCAGAAGGCTGCGTTTATTCTTAGAGAAGCCGCTTCATTTAGTTATATGGGTTCTGCTGGTTTAGCTGCGCTTCCTGATTTTGGTCGCATTGTTATGGAGCATGATGCTGAGAATGTTATAAAAGGCATTCAAGCAATCATGGATAAAAACACGGTTAATCTAACTGCTAATGAAATTAGATACGCTGGTGAAGCTATAGATATTCTTCGTGGCTCTGCACATATGCGCCTTATGGAAGATCTTTCTAATAACGTAGATGCTAGTGACCTTCTTAGCAATGCTCGTAATGCATTTTACATTATGAACGGTCTTGCACCTATGACTACAATAGCCAAACAACTTGCTGGTATTGTTGATGCTCATACTATTATTGATTACTCTATTCGGTACACAGAGCTTACACCACAAGAACTAACGTGGCTGTCTCGCTACGGGATTAGCGCAGATGACGCTAAGAAAATTTCTAATGCTCCTTGGCGAAAAACAAATAATGGCTTGTATATGGCTAATACAGATGAGTGGGTTGATAACTTTAGTTTTCCTCAAACTGATGCTCGTATTGTAACTATAAACGAAGATGGCTCTCCTGTTGGTAAGGCAAGGGGCGATAGATACATACCAGCTTATTACAACAGAAAAAAGAAAACTATTTTTGCTGATATAGATTACATTGAAGGCCCAATGTATCAAGATAAAGCTTGGACTAAACCCAAAATCAAAGGGGTAAATCCACTTCCAGAAGATGCCTTTCCAACACCTAAAGCGTTTTCTAATTTTATTATGCTTCATGAAATTGCTCACACAAAAAATCCTAGAAAAATTTTAACAGATAATAAAATAATAAATGGCTTTAATGTTCAAGATGCGCCAAAAGTTTCTCTTTTGAATAATCCAGTTAAATCTTTAAAAGATGCAAACGTGTTTTTTGCAATGGCTAATATAACTGGCTCTGGGGCCAGACAGCAAGTTGGTATAATTAGCAAAGTTGTTGAGGTCACACCCTCAATTTATAATAAGTACATAAGACCTTTGGGAGATTCAGACAGAACTTACAAACAATATTTAAATGTATTGAAAGAACAAGGTGATATTGTAGACAAACAATATATTGCTATAGATGAAAGCGACAAACTTGACTTTTTGTTTAACAGTGAAAAACAAGTTTTAGATTATTACAATGACCCAAAAAGATCAAAGTTTTTTTATGCTGCAAAGAAAAAAAATGACAAGTTTGGCGTTAGCGTTTGGACTAAAATAGATGATGAAGATGTTTATCAAACGTTAAAAAGAAAAACACAAAAATCAGAAACTATTGCCGAGTATGAAAATAGAATTAATAAAATAGCTATGGAGCAACATAAGGCTCAGTCAACTATTAATGAAGAAACAGTATTAAAGTTTCGCACTGCACTTAACAGCGGCGTGTTAAATACAATTATGTCTGCTACTCCTGCTGACAAGCCAATCATTACTGATGGTGTAGTTTATATTCCAGCGCATATAGGAAAGTCATTTGGGTTTAAAGAAGATCCAAAGTTTAAGGGATATACTAGAATTGAAAATGGTTTTGTAGGACTGCCGTTTCAGTTCTACAGCTACATGCTTGCTAATGTAAACAAAACTATAGGTGCGTTAGCACAAGGACAAATTAAAAATAGAATGCTTGGTGTTACAGCGTCTATGGGTTTGGCTTATATGTCACTATCAATTCGTACTCCTGACTTTGCTTGGGAAGAAATGGGTTGGCGTGATAGGTTTGCTAGAAGTTTTGATATGAGTGGTGTAATGGCTTTGTATTCAGATATTCTTTATACCTCTTTGCATACTTCTTTAGCTCTTGGTGGGCCTAATATTACTAATGGGCTTATATCTCCTAAGTTTCCACAAGAGCCAAACGCAATTGACGCTTTAACTGGTGTTGCTGGTGCTGGCCCGTCTTGGGCTGCTGATACTATTTCTGGAATATATCAGTTTGCTAATGGTGAATATGGAGAAGGTGGTAAGCAAGTAGCTAGAAACCTACCTTTTGCTAGAATGTGGTTTTTAAAAGATGATATAAACCAGATAACAAATGCTTGGGCACAGTAGAGTTTGAAATTAATTAGTAACTATGGTAACGAAAGCTAAGCCAGATAGGAGATAAACATGGCGTCCTTTGTTAAAGTAAACGACTTCGTTGCAAACGCCGTTGAAAATATGGATTTAGAAAGTGATCAACTTGTAATTGCTTTATCAAATACAGCGCCATCATCTGAAAGTTCTAACCCAACTGCTGATGGTAATGGCATTCTTGGTAATGTAACGCAAATAAGCTACAGCAATATTTCTGGATCTAATCCTAGAAATTTAACAACAAGTTCATCTGGACAAACGGGTGGTGTTTACAAACTTATTCTTGCTGATTTAACACTTACTGCATCAGGCGGTAGTGTTGCTGCGTTCCGTTACATCTACATTTATAATGACACTGTAACATCGCCAGCCGATCCGTTAATTGGTTATTATGACTATGGCTCAAGCTTAACTCTCAATAATGGTGATACGTTTACCATCGACTTTAGCCCATCAAATGGTGTTATTCAGCTTACTTAGTAAGGAGTAGTTTATGGCCGTTCTTAAAAATAGGGCAAAGATGTCCACCAGTACAACTGGCACTGGTTCTCCCATTACGCTTGGCAGTGCTGAGAGTGGCTATCAGACCTTTGCTAATGCCGGTGTAGCTAATGCAGATGTAGTTCGTTACATTATTGAAGATGGTAATAACTTTGAAATAGGCACAGGCACCTATACAAGCTCTGGTACTACCCTGTCACGCACCGTAAGCGAGAGCAGCAACTCAAACAATGCCATTAATCTTAGTGGTTCAGCTACCGTGTTTATTGGTGCTACAGCTGAGGATATTCCAGCGCTTTATGCTGAGAATACTACTCTTAGTGTAGTTGCTCCAATTGCTACAGGCAACGACTCTATATCCCTTGGTTCAGATGCAAACTCAAGCGGAACAGATAGTATTGCAATTATGAACGGTAATGCTTCTGGGATGAGTAGCCTTGCCGCCGTTATAGCAAATAACACAACGACCTATGGAGCGCAGGCATCAAGCTCAATTTCGATTGGAACTTTGTCGAAGGCCACAGCCATTGCGGGTACGGCTGTTGGCTATGGAGCCACTTCCACTCATTCGGCGGCAAGTGCTTTTGGTACTTCAGCTACTACGACAGCGTCTAATCAAATTGCATTGGGCGGTAGCGGTATTACAGCAAGAATATCTGGTGCTTATAACCTGCCAACTTCTGACGGTACTAACGGTCAGGTGCTTACCACAGATGGC
>VMHT01031849.1_pt1 | contig 10169 bp, 12 predicted proteins | sample 4693611 | NCBI WGS metagenome assembly VMHT01 (sample SAMN12280063, study PRJNA550983) | marine metagenome | isolation source: seawater sampled from same location over 5 years 0.02-0.2 micron viral filtrate | place: USA: collected off the coast of southern California halfway between the port... ...
TATCTTTCGTCCTCATAGTGAAAACTACTACAAACTTTTTAGAGAAGCAAAAACTTTAAAAGAATCGGTATTTTTAAATGAGTTCGACGATTATCTTTTGTCGACAGACATTGGTGAACTTGCGATGTATGAAGGTGTAGAAGTACCTTTAGATCACCCATTAGTTGAAGCAGAATATAATGGTAAAGAAGTAGAATTGAACGATCCAAAGCGTGGCGGTAAAAAGAAATTTTATGTCTATGTTAAGAATGACAAAGGTAACGTAATTAAAGTGCAGTTTGGCGATACATCTGGTCTTAAAGCAAAGATCAGCGATCCAGCTGCTCGTAAATCATTTGCGGCTCGTCATAACTGCGCTGCTAAAAAAGATAAAACAAAACCAGGATATTGGTCCTGTAATCTTCCACGATACGCAGCCCAACTTGGTTTAAAGGATGGAGGAAACTTCTTTTGGTAATATGAGCAAACCTTATACAGATAAAACAAACGGTAGATTCAAAACACGCATATTTGAATCAAACACCGATTCGCATGAACTCGTATGGCACCGCGATAAAGCTGATCGTGTTATAACGGTGCTTGAAGGAAATGGTTGGATGTTCCAAATGGATAATGGCATTCCTTATGAATTAGAAGAAGGTGACGTTTTAAATATTTCTAAAATGGAATACCACAGAATTTACAAAGCAGGTTCAACCAACTTAGTAATAGAAATTGAAGAACCAAAGAATGTAAAATCTTTTAGTGATTACTTGTCAGAAGCTTCTAAAGCTGGTAAGAATACTCATATGACACACATCGAAGACCGTGTAATTTATGGTGGTGTAAAAGGTGCAAGGGAAGCGATTTTTGCGCTTCGTTCTTTAAGAGATATGCTTGCTGGCAATAACAACTCATCTACTGATGTTACAGTAAAGTGGGATGGTGCACCAGCAGTATTTGCGGGGATCGATCCAAGTGATGGACAATTCTTTGTTGCTAAAAAAGGTATCTTCAATAAAGATCCTAAAGTCTATAAGTCAGAAGCTGAAGTAAGAGCTGACACTTCTGGAGATCTTGCAGAAAAGTTAGTAGTAGCATTTAACGAATTAAAAGATCTTGGCATTAAAGATGTTATTCAAGGTGATGTAATGTTTACGAATGGTGACTTAAGCAGTGAAACGATTGATGGTGAAAAAATGATCACCTTTCAACCAAACACTATTGTTTACGCAGTTCCAGCAAAATCTAATTTAGCTAAACAAATTACTCAAGCGAATTTAGGAGTGGTGTGGCATACAACTTATAAAGGAGCAGATTTTGCTTCGATGAAAGCCTCGTTTGGTGTTAACCTTAAAGGATTAAAAAAGAAATCAAGTGTGTGGTATCAAGATGCTGAATACAAAGATTTATCAGGCACTGCTACTTTAACATCTGTTGATACTGACGAAGTCACCGAACAGCTTTCAAATGCTGGTAAGATATTTCAGAAAATAAAATCAACAACTTTATCAGAACTAGAAAATAATACAGCTTTAGCAATTAAAATAGAAACGTTCAATAATACACTTGTGCGTAAAGGAGAGCGTATCATGAATACTGCGAAACACGTAAAAGATTTGATTAAGTGGTTTGACGAAAAATACAAAAAGGAATACGACAAAAGGTCAAGTGTTAAAGGAAAAGAAGCAGTGTTACAACGCCAACAAGATGAAATGCGTTTCTTTTCAAAAGATAATAAGAAAAATCTAGATCTAATGTTTCAGCTTATGAACGCAATAGTTGATGCCAAATTGATCATTATAAATAAATTAGATAAGGTCAAATCAATTGACACCTTTGTTAGAACTAAGAATGGATTTAAAGTTACTGGTTCAGAAGGTTTTGTCGCAATTGACAATCAAGGTGGAGCAGTTAAATTGGTAGATCGGTTAGAATTTTCAACAAATAATTTTTCAAAAGACGTAATAAAAGGATGGGAACGATAAACAGAGCAATAAGTATATTAAAAGAAGCTAGAACTAAAACAGAAGTTTCTGGATATATCGTAATGGACGATCCGCAGACTATTGCAAGTCCTGAAAATCCTGCAGTCGTAGTCGTAGGTTTAGCAAAATACGATTACGAAGGTTTAAAGAAAGATGTAGCGCGTCAAATAAAAGAACTCGAAAAACTTTCTAAGCGTGGTAATTACTCCGCGCTTTATAGTGTAATAGGAAAAATTACAGACAGTGATCTTGAATCACCTCTGCAATCAAAAATAAGAACGCTTATTCAGGTCGAAGAGAAAATGGCGAGTGGCGCCTACAAGCGTAAAATTACTTTAGCGAAAAAGAAATGAAATCATTTAAAGAATATAACGAAGATAAAAAAAGAGAAGTAATCTTCACGTTTGGTAGGTTTAATCCTCCTACAACAGGACATGGAAAATTACTTACTAAAGTCGCATCACTTGCAAGAGGAAATGATTATCGTATTTACGCATCGCAATCTAATGACGCTAAAAAGAATCCTTTAGAGTACAAAGAAAAAATTAAAGTAATGCGCAAAATGTTTCCAAAGCACGGCCGCAGTATCATTGAAGATAAAGGTGCTAAGACTGCTTTACACATAGCTTCAATATTATTTGATCAAGGTTTTACTAAAATCACGATGGTTGTAGGCTCAGATCGAGTAAAAGAATTTCAAAAGCTTTTAAACCAATATAATGGTGCTAAAGGACGTCATGGTTATTATAACTTCAAAGATGGAATCGAAATCGCATCAGCTGGCGAACGTGATCCAGACGCTGAAGGTGTATCAGGTATGAGTGCATCTAAAATGCGACAAGCTGTAATCGAAGGAGACTTTAAATCGTTTACAATGGGTTTACCAAAAGCGTATGGCGAAGACATGACACTCTTCAATCTACTTCGTAAAAGAATGGGTTTAAAGGAAATGGTTAACTTTAGAAAACACGTTCAACTTCCAACGATATCAGAAAAACGTGAAAAGTATATTTCCGGAGAAATTTTCAATGTTGGTGATAAGGTGTACGCTGAAGACGTAGAAATAATTATTAAAGAACGTAAATCAAATTACGTTGTATCAACAGACGATAAAAAGTACTTTATCGAAAAGCTGAATCCAACCTATGGTAAAGACCTTTCAAAATCAACAAAGGATAAAAGGTCTGCACAGTTTAATAAACAAGCTAAAATGTCTGATGATAATCCAAAGGCGTATAAACCTGCCCCTGGAGATGCTAGAGCAAAGACTAAAGTGTCTAAACACACACTCGCTTATCGCAAAAAGTTTGGTGAATTTGTAGAAAAAGAATCTAATGATTATCCATCTGACGAATTGACAAAGGCGTATAAAAAAGATACACCTGGCCAAGCCGAAGATTGTTGGGATGGATATAAACAAGTAGGCATGAAGAAAAAAGGAAACAAGAAAGTTCCCAATTGTGTGCCTGAAGATATCGAAGAAGCTAAAAAGGTAATTGCTTCAGTCGAATTGTGGAATGGCAAAAAGATGAAAAAGTCTTTTAAGAACCAATCGGACGCAGAAAAGTTTATAAAGAAAATGCAAGACAAAGAAGACGTTCGTGGATATAACATGTATGCAGAAGGTCTTGAGGAAGGCGAAGGTAAAAGCGAACCGTGGGAAGATGGTTTCAAACGCCGTGTAGTTAAGACAACTAAACCTGAACATTTGGAAAAGGGATTCAAATGGCGCATTAAAGGTAAAGACCGCGATGAGATTTCAATTAAGCTTTACAAGAAAAAACCAGATTTTGAAGAATATAAAAAACAAATGAAAAGAGTCGCTGGACACGAATTTGGAGGATGACTTTATTATAAATAGAACTATAATTTAATGGGAACTCATGAACTTACAAAAACAAAGATTAATTGAACAGTGTAAAATCATCTTAGGTGAAGATTTTTGTACTGATTTCATTTACGAAGATGTAAACTTTACTAGCTCATCCTCAGTAAAAGAAGCATACAAAAAATTTGTAAGTAGTTATAAAGATGAGTATGAAACCATTATAGAATCAAAAGGTCCTACAATTGATGGTAGAACAAAAGAATTTAAAGAAAAGCTAAAGGCTCTATTATATGCAAAAGAGCTAAGCGAAAAACAAATTAAAGGCATTAAGAATAAAGCTGACGAATCAGGTATTTCGTATGGCATTCTTAAAAAAGTATTTGATCGCGGAATGGCTGCTTGGAAAACAGGTCACCGCCCAGGAGCAACACCTCATCAATGGGCTTATGCTCGTATTAACTCATTTATAACGGGAGGTAAAACCCGCACTACAGCAGATAAAGATTTGTGGGCCCAGCATAAAGGCCAAAAAGAAGATTTAGAAGAAACCCTTTATGGCGAAGATGTATCTTGCCCTGTTGCAACTCAAGACTTAAAGGTAAACACGAAAAATCGTGATGCCACTATTAAAGAATTCAACTACGGTCCGCTCAATGTAGACGAACCTGGCAGTTACTGGAAAGATATTGCCGACTACTGGAAAACAACAGAAGAAGCTGCAAAGAAATCACTATGTGAAAACTGTGTAGCTTTTGATGTATCTCCTCGAATGAAAGACTGCATGCCAGGAAAAACCTCAGATGATGATGGTGAACTTGGTTATTGCTGGATGCACCATTTTAAATGTCACTCTGCTCGTTCCTGTCACACATGGGCAAAAGGTGGACCAATAGCAACTGACGAAATTTCACTTAACTGGAGTAAAAAATCAAAATGAAAGAATTATTAAACGCCGCAAAAACAATTTTAGAAGAAACCGCTTTAAAAGAAAATAGAGCTATTGTCTATAATCCAAGAATGATTAGAGCATTCATTAAAAAAGCTGAAAAGAAGTTTCCAAAGTACAAAGGAGAAATTGAACAAATTGAAAAGGATGAAATCGTTTTTCCAAACGATGAGAAGCTAAGGGATTTCTTTAGGGGCGCAAAAGAAGTTAAGTTTGTTCTTAGAGATTCAGTTGAAGTCGATGAAGCAGTTAAGTTTTGGACAGTTACTATCACTAAGAAAGCTGGTAAACTCTTTAAAGGTCAAACAGTTGATGTGAAGGCCCGTAACTCTGCTGAAGCTATTAAGAAAGGCCTTAAACAAATGAAGGCTAATCCAAACACAGTACCAAGCGGAAGTGTAGATGCGGTACTCGGAGAATCAATTGAAGAATCTAATAAAGATAAGTATATGTGGGGTGACATTAATAACGCCATGTCAGGTTCAGGTTTAAATCCACGCGTAATTATGAATGTTCTATCTAAACTAAAAGGTAAAGCAGTAAAATAAAATTTTATGACAATGAATAAAGGGGAATCAACAAGACTAGACCGCATCGAAGAGAAAATTGATAAACTCGCCGATGCAGTTGTTTCTATTGCGAGAGCAGAAGAGAAATTAGCTGGTCTTGAATCTTTAAACATAGCACAGCATCAACAGCTTCAAGATCTTGACGATAGAATGAGAAAGGTGGAGACAAAAGTCCACGACGTAGAGGGTGCAGTAGGTGTATTAAACAAAATCTTTTGGATCGCGCTCACTGCACTAATCACTGGTTCAGTAGCAATGATCTTTTGGGGAACACCTTCGCTATGATGAGTTTCTCACAGTTTCTAGTTGAGAAGCCTTTAACACCTCAGCAAAGAATTGCAAGAAGTAAGCAAATGAAAAGACTTGCCCCTAAGCTTGCGATGAAAAGAAAAATGGCTGCTAAGAAAAAGGCTCCTACTGAGAAATTAAAGAAAAAGGCGCAAGCAAAGGCAAGAGATATTATAAGAAAAAAATTTATTAAAGACAAAAATTATAATTCGATGTCGTATGGCGAAAAAATAGCAGTAGATAAAAAAGTGCAAGCTAAATCTGCAGCCATTAAAAAAATCGCAAAGAAACTTTTACCCGGAATTAAAAAAGCCGAGTCTGAAAGATTAAAAAAACTTAAAGGAGACTTTAAGGGAAAAACAACAACTGAGGCCACAACCTCGTATAAATAACATAAAGGAATAAACACATGAACTTACATCAAAATAAAGATACACTGTCTGTGGCTGAAGCGGTAAAAGAGGTTTTAGCTCCCGACGTACAATTAGAAAAAAAGATTTCTGAAACTGAAATCGCACCTGCTGATAAAGCAGCGCACGACGACCACGTTGTCGATAAGAAAAAGAATCCAGAAAGCGAAAAGCAAACTGAAGAAAATCTTGCAGAAGCCGTAGATAATTTCTTTGGTTTTTCAACAAAAGACGGATTAGTTAAATTCCAGTCGATGGCTAAGAAGCTTAAAATTAAGCCAATAAGCAACCCAGTTGTAATGAAGCGCGGCGGTAAAGAATTCCACGTAATGGGATTTGAAGGTTCAGTTAGTGACATCGAAAAAGCAATGAAAGTTGCTGCTGGTATGCAAGAATCAAGTGATTTTACTAAAGAAGGCAATGAATTTACTGCAGCTGCCGCTAAAGCTAAACTTGCTGGTGAAGATGAATTCGAGTTTGACGGTAAAAAGTATCCTGTAGAAATCGGGCAAGATGCTGCTGAAAAGATCCTTGGCAAAAAGGAAGAAGTAGAGATTGAAGAATCAGTTGAACTTCAAGAAGCTGCAAACTTTGGGGACATCGAAAAGGTAATGAAGTGGGCCAAAAGGAATCTATCAGGTGCTAAGCTTGATATCTCTAAAAAATATGGTACTGCATTTATCAATCTTACTATTTTCAACATCATCATTCTTCGACTTGGTGGTAAAAAAGGTATAGTAGTTACTCACGATGATCGTACAAACGGTAAAGGTAAAGATTACGAAGAATACTTTTCTAGTGCGAATGATGTTATTAAATTTGTTGAAAAGATATATGACGAAATGCCAAAGGACGAATCAGCTGATCTTGAAGAAGAAACACTTAAAGAAGAAACATTCAATATGTTTTTTGGAGGCCGCGAGTCAGATTGGCATTATCTTAAACAAGACGCGAAAAAAATGAAAGTTAAACTGACAAATGTTGAAACTCAATTTGGCGGTGATTACTATTTTACAATAGATACAAACAAATCTAATTTGAAAAAACTTTTGAAAAAATACGGTGACTTAGAATTAGAAGAATCTGTTAATGAAGCAATAAAACCTGCTGAATTTGTAAAAGGTGGAGACACTAAAGTAACAAAACGCGATGTTGATGGCATGCTTTCAAAAATCTTTATCAATAACAAACTTGCAAAACAAGTTGAAGATTCTGAAGCTTATCAAGCTGGAGAAAAAGATAAAGGAAAGAAAAAGAATCCTTACAAAAAAGACACTGCGGATTTTCAACTTTATGAGTTGGGTGTACAATCATCGCAAGCTTCTTAAAAAGGTATAAATAATTTTGTAATGCAACTATTTGATGAACTAAATAATGCGAACTTTGAAATATATGCGGCCAATCATTATAGAAATACTGCGTGCTTAGAAGCACAAGATTTTTATGATGATGTTGCTAAATTCAAATATGTAGTAAGACTTCTTAGAAGGTATCGCGACACCGGTAAAATACAAGAACGATTATTACTAAATCATATTATAACGATCTATAATGTTTTTGAAATTAGTGCAGCGAATAGAATGATCTTCTATAAAGTAGATCCAAACCTATGGCCAGCGCTAAAAACATTTTTAGTTTATTTACATTATTTGCCAGAGAACTTACACAAAAATATAAATATAGATTTAAGCATAGCCAAGAAACTGAAAGAATTATAAAATGGGATTTTTAAAAGGACCAGACTTTTTTTACGCACTAAGATTTTTGCGTTTGTTAACCACTAAGTGGAATAGGACAACCGCGTTTAAATTAGGACTAATAGATAAAAACGGCAAAGTTTTAAAAAAACCAGAAAATGATAAAGAAAAGTCTGCTTATAATATATTCCATAGATTAGTCTTCAATATCAAAAGATTGATAAATAAGCTTCCACTCGGCAGGTCGACCCTTGCCTCTTATCTAGGAGCTCTTTTCTTAATTAGAGAGCACACTGGCATAACAGACGATAAATTAGTAAAGGTCATTAAGGAAGCAACAGGGTGTGATTTAAGTGATTACACCGCTGAAATCAACGAATGGTATTTGACTGAAAACGGAGACATAGAAACAGGTAAATACGCATTGGCCCGCGACATTGCGTTACCCAAGACAGGCGAACTACTCGCAAAGAAAGATACTTGGGTTAACATCGTGGAATCTGCACCTCATGGCTCTATATTAGGCCATAAGGTATATAAAGCAAATCACACAAAAACAAAACAAGTAATTTATGTTACACAAGAGGACATTTACCGATGATAAAAGATTCTACTACGACGTCAGCTGTCGCAATTGCTGATAAGCCCTTAGGCGTTGATAAGGATAAAAGAGTATATCGTCAGTTTGATGTTTCGTCTGAAACGTTCAATCGCTTCCAAGCAGGTCGTACAAAATTTGAAAGATGGAAAAAATATCTTAATTTGCAAGATGATGTTGAAAAATCTATATATGATTATCATCGCAAAAATACAGGTTCAGTAATAATTCTACGAAATTCAGAAAATGGCGCTCTAAGATCGATTAGACCAAAGGCAGCAAATGAGTAAATTTGTTGTGTACATGTAACGTTACTTGTGGTATAATTAATCCTTAACTAATAAAGAAGAGCCTAACCATATGTCAATATTCGTAGAACAAATATCTAGAAAACCAGATCACTATCCGTGGACCGAAAATTTTATACAAGCTATGCACAATGGCTTTTGGACTGATAAAGAATTTAATTTTCAATCAGATGTCCAAGACTTTAAAGTCAATATGTCAGAAGACGAACGTGAAATGGTTACACGCTGTCTTTCAGCAATTGCACAAATTGAAGTTGCGGTCAAAACCTTTTGGGCTAACGTAGGTCAAAACCTACCTCACCCGTCTATCACTGACTTAGGTTATGTGATGGCTAATGTAGAAGTTATTCATAACAACGCTTATGAACGACTCATCGATATTTTAGATATGGAAGATGTGTTTGAAGACAATCTTCAACTTCCTATTATTCAAAATCGTGTAAAGTATTTACGCAAGTATCTACATAAGTATTATAAAGATTCAAAGAAGCAATACGTTTATTCGCTTATTTTGTTTACTTTATACGTAGAAAACGTTTCGCTGTTTTCACAATTCTACACCATTAACTACTTTAATCGTTTCAAAAATCAATTGAAGGATGTTGCTCAACAAGTAGCATATACTTCAAAAGAAGAAATGATTCATGCTATGGTAGGTGTAAAGTTAGTAAACGTTATTCGCGAAGAACACCCTGAGCTTTTTGATGAAGAACTTATTCAACGTATTCGTTCTGAGTGTGTTGAAGCGTTTAACGCAGAAGCAAAGATTATCGAGTGGTCAGTAAATGGTTATCAATCGGAGCACCTCAGTTCTCCTATTATGCATAACTTTATTAAAAACAGGTTAAATGACTCTTTAACACAGATTGGAATTGAACCAGTGTTTGATGATATCGATCAAGAATTACTTGCGAAAACGGAATGGTTTGATGAAGATGTATTGGGCAACACCGCTACTGACTTCTTCTTTAAACGTCCCACAGAATATTCGAAGAAAGATAAATCATACGACGAAGACGACCTATTTTAAAGGTATAGATATATTATGGAAGATTATTATTGGTTAAATAAAGACTCGCGCCTATTTCTTGAGCGTGGTTACTTGACAGAAGGTGTTACACCCGAAAAACGTATAAGACAAATTGCGTTAAAGGCGCAAAGAACTTTGGGTGAAGATGGTTTCGCCGATAAGTTTGAAGACTATATGAAGAAGGGTTGGTATTCACTGGCCTCTCCTATCTGGGCAAACTATGGGCTTAAACGTGGCTTACCCATTTCTTGCTTTGGATCATACATCGACGATACGATGGAATCTATTTTAGGTAAACAAGCCGAGGTCGGCATGATGACTAAGATGGGTGGAGGAACATCTGCATACTTTGGATCACTGCGTAGTCGTGGATCTGAAATTTCTGCAGGTGGTAATTCAAACGGACCTGTTCATTTTATGGAGTTATATGAAACTATGACTAACGTTGTTTCTCAGTCAAACGTACGTCGTGGTTCATTTGCAGGTTATATGCCAATTGATCATCCTGATATTCTTGAGTTTCTTCAA
>VMHT01039429.1_pt1 | contig 10169 bp, 17 predicted proteins | sample 4693611 | NCBI WGS metagenome assembly VMHT01 (sample SAMN12280063, study PRJNA550983) | marine metagenome | isolation source: seawater sampled from same location over 5 years 0.02-0.2 micron viral filtrate | place: USA: collected off the coast of southern California halfway between the port... ...
AAATCGGTAGCAACGGCTGGACATTTGATGAGAAGAAAGCTGGTGAACTTTATGCCGAACTAGCGCAGAAACGCCATGTCATCGAGGAAGACTTAAAGGAACTATTTCCACCATGGGAAGTGACTGAAGACTTCTATCCTAAAGTCAACAACAAGACCCGTGGGTATGTCAAAGGTGAACTGTTTGTCAAATCAAAGACAATCTACTTTAACCCAGCGTCGAGGGTGCACATTCAGAAGTGTCTTGTGGACAAGTACAAGTGGAGACCAAAGTTCTTCACTCCTAATGGTCAAGCTAAGATTGACGAAACCATCTTGGCTAGTCTTCCGTATCCAGAGGCTAAGAGGCTTGCTGAGTTCTTCTTAATACAGAAGAGGATTGGCATGTTGGCTGAAGGTGCTGGGGCATGGCTCAAGAAGGTCAGTCCTGATGGTAGATTGAGACACAGGCTGAATAGCAACAACTGTGTTTCGGGTCGCGCTACAGCCACATCTCCAAATCTACAGCAAGTACCTAGTGCTGGCTCGCCTTATGGCAAAGAGTGTCGTGAGTTGTTCACAGCACCGAGAGGCTGGCATGTCTGCGGTACAGACCTTTCGGGGATCGAGTTGCGTCTGCTTGCTTCCTACCTTCACCCTTATGATGGTGGTGAGTATTCAAAGCAGATACTTGAGGGTGACATCCACACCTATAACCAACATGCGGCTGGTTTAGCTACTAGAAACCTAGCAAAAACATGGGTTTACGCCACCCTTTATGGTGGGGGTGATAGACTGATAGGTGCTATTGCTGGCGGTGGTGCAAAGAAGGGTAAGCAACTTAAAGACAACTACGACAAGGCTGTACCAGCGTTTGCTACCTTAAAGAAGAACCTAAAGACAGCGGCTAAAAGAGGTCACATCAAGGCACTCGATGGTCGTAAGTTAAGGGTTAGGTCGGAGCATCGTTGCCTCTCACAGTTACTACAGTCAGCTGGGGCAATCGTAGCAAAACAGTGGGTGATGATGACCTACGACAAAATCAAAGAAAAGTATGGCAACAAAGTGTTCATCATGGGCTGGATTCACGATGAGATGCAAATTGCCTGTATATCAAAGGAGATAGCACACGATGTCGGAAATATCGCTGGAACAATGGCATCAGAAGCTGGCATTGCTCTCGGACTTAACATTGCCACTGAAGCAGAATATTCCGTGGGCAGAACTTGGGCTGACACTCACTGAGAAGAACGATTACTTAGAGAACTTAATACTCCTTTTTATAATCGTTGATCGGGCGTGGCGTAAGCCATTCACAGTCAAATCAGACTTCGCAAGAGTAGGAGCACTTCACGTTGCCATAGGTGCAAGTGAGGGCTTCATAACTAACCAAATAGATGAAGATAGCTGGGGTAATCGTTGGTACGTGACCCCTGACGGACAGGATATACATGCAGAAATCACAAGAACTCTTAAAGAAGTCATTTACCACCCCCACATTACTCATTGATGGAGACCTCTATCTCTTTAGGGCGGCTATTGCTGTTGAACATGAGATAGACTGGGGTGATGATGTATGGTCGCTTGCCACTGACCTTAAAGCGGCAAAGAAACTATTCACGTCTATGGTCGATGAGTTCAAGAAAGAACTGGTTGTAGAAGATGTGATAGTCACAATCTCTGGTCAAAAGAACTTCCGTAAAGACATACTAGAGACTTACAAAGGTGGACGTAAGAAACTCCGTAAGCCTGTAGGATACAAAGCCCTCGTTGCGTGGGCTATGGAAGAATACGATAGCATCATGGTGGACTGCTTAGAAGCAGATGATGTCATGGGTATCATGGCTTCCATACCAAACACTGAGGCCATCATTGTGTCCGACGATAAGGACATGAAGACTATCCCATGTCGTCTATACAGACCCAACGACAATGATCGATTGGTCATCAGTGACATGGAAGCTAACAGAAACTTCCTCATCCAAGCCCTCATGGGTGACATGACCGATGGCTATGGTGGATGTCCAAAAGTGGGCGTTAAGACAGCTGAGAAGATACTCGGAAACCATCCGACTTGGGATGCTGTCGTCAAACAATATCAAAAAGAAAAACTATCAGCGGACTACGCTCTGACACAAGCACGTATGGCTAGGATTCTGCGCTGTACTGATTGGGACAACGAGAAAGGTGAGGTCATACTATGGAAACCAACAAGATAGATGCCGTAAACAAACCACCTCATTACAACTCAGGTTCAATCGAGTGCATTGATGCCATGCAAGCGATGTCTGATGGAGCAATGGTCTGGGGTCACAATGCGTACCTTTGGCAGAATGCTTTCAAGTACCTGTGGCGTTGGCCTTACAAGAAAAAACCCGTCGAAGACCTAAAGAAGTGCCGCTGGTACTTGGATCGACTCATTTCACTCATTGAAGAAAAAGAAGAAACACTATGAACAACCTATTGCCTACTGATTACCAAGCCTTCATCCACACCAGCCGCTATGCCAGATGGCTAGAAGATGAAGGAAGACGAGAAAGCTGGACTGAGACTGTCGGGCGTTACATGGACAACGTGGTTAAGTCCCGTGTGAGCCGTGAGATTGCCAATGAAATTGAGCAAGCAATATTAAACCTAGAAGTGATGCCTTCTATGAGATCATTGATGACAGCTGGTAAGGCATTATCGCGAGACAATACAGCTGGATATAATTGCTCCTATACACCTATAGACCATATCCGTTGCTTCGATGAAGTCCTGTTTATCCTACTGTGTGGCACAGGTGTCGGCTTCTCTGTAGAAAAGAAGTATGTGAACAGCCTACCTAAGATACCTACACTTACATCAGGTGTCTGTAGGATTATTGTTGAAGACAGCAAAGAGGGATGGGCTACTGCATATAAAGAATTAATGTCTGAACTATACGCTGGCAGAATACCTACATGGGATGTGTCTAATGTTAGACCAGCTGGTGCACGTTTAGAGACATTTGGTGGCAGGGCATCTGGTGCTGAACCATTAGTTGAACTGTTTGAACATACCATAGAAATCTTTAAGAAAAAGCAGGGTGACAAGCTGTCGTCTTTAGATGTCCACAGCATCATGTGCATGATTGGATCGATAGTGGTGGTCGGTGGAGTGCGTAGGTCAGCGATGATCAGTCTAAGTGATCTATCGGATGACGAGATGCGTACAGCTAAGTCAGGCGAGTGGTACATCGACAACCCACACCATGCTCTAGCTAACAACTCTGTGGCCTTCGAAAGCAAGCCCAGCGGTGTGGACTTCATGAACGAATGGGCTTCACTTGCGGCCTCTGGTTCTGGTGAACGTGGTATCTTCAATAGACAGGCGGCTAGTACCAAAGCACACTACGATGGCTATAGAGATAGCAACTGGGAATTTGGGACAAATCCTTGCAGTGAAATAGTGCTTCGAGGACAGCGTCTTGAGGAATACATAGACCCTGAGACTGGTGAAACTAAGACAAGAGGCATCGTTGGAACTGGTGGTCAGTTTTGTAATCTCACAGAAGCTATCATTAGGGCTACAGATACTGAAGCTGACATCTCGAACAAGATAAGACTTGCGACTATCTTAGGTACAATCCAAGCAACCTTAACTCACTTCCCGTATCTACGTGATTGCTGGACAACCAACACTGAGGAAGAGGCACTCTTAGGTGTATCTATGACAGGCATCATGGACTGTACTTTGACTAATGGCAGAGAAGATGGTCTTGAGGATAGGCTAGACACATGGCGCAGGGTTGCTAGGGAAACTAACAACTACTTTGCAGATGAACTAGGTATCAATAGTTCAGCTTCTATAACTGCGGTTAAACCAAGTGGCACTGTATCACAGCTGACATCATCCAGTAGCGGAATCCATGCGAGGCACTCTGACTACTACATCAGAACAGTCCGTGGCGACAACAAAGACCCACTGACACACTTCCTAGCAGACCAAGGAATACCATCAGAACCTTGTGTCATGAAGCCAGACACTACGACTGTCTTTAGCTTCCCTATGAAGTCACCAGAAGGCTCAGTCACACGTCACGACATGACAGCGATTGAACAACTGGAGATGTGGCTAACGTACCAAAGACACTACACAGACCATAAGCCATCAGTGACTGTATCGGTTGGAGATGACGAATGGATGGAAGTCGGTGCGTTTGTCTATCAGCACTTCGATGAGATGTCTGGTGTCAGCTTCCTACCAAGGTTTGACCACACGTATGCTCAAGCACCTTATCAGGACATCAATGAAGAACAGTATGAAGTCGCACTGTTTTCCATGCCTGATGCAATCGACTGGTCTAGGCTGTCAGACTATGAATCTGAAGACACAACCAAAGGCTCACAGACATTAGCTTGCACTGGTGGGACGTGTGAACTTGTAGACATCTAAAATCAACTAAGGAGAGGCTAATGAACCGAGAGGATTTGTTAAGAATACAGCATGAGTCTGTAGCTAAATATGAAAACAAAAGAATGCGTGAGAACTTCAACATGAGGCACTACAAAGAAGGTGATCAATGGGAAGCACAGCAAGCACGTAGAGCAACAGGAGCTAAAGGTGGCAAGAATAACTTCCAGCGACCTTGGGCAAAGAAAGAGAGCAGTGATGAAAGATAGTGTAACCCATTGTCCAAAGTGTATGGTGAAAACTAAAGTAATAGAGACCATACCCCACTTCAAATATGGATACCCATCGAAACGTAGGGCGAGGCAGTGCCCTCAGTGTGGTTTGCGTAGGATGACAGTAGAGATACCGATAGAGCAGGGGGATAAGTATTTCTCATGTTCACAGTCGAAATAGAGTCTGACTATGTTAAGATCGTATCAGTAGATGCCGATGGTAAGTTTGAAGATGTAGAGATGTATCTTGAGGACGATGGTACTTGCTTTGTACGGCAGTTCTCTGAAGAACTAAGAGAGTTTCAACTGATAGCCATCAACTACAAACAAGTATTAGACTTACTGGCATCATTAGACTCAGAGGATGGAACGTATGTCACTAGTGTAATTTAAGGTGGGTGGAGAGCAGGGAAGTCATCTCAAGGATGTCTAGCTACTGCTCTCCGTTGTTACCGAAGTAACGCACGTACTATGCACTATACAAAAGCATATGTAAATGCTGGTGTGTCAATATGATTCCAAAAAACACAGATCGCTGTCTTATGTCGGACGATCTGTGTTTTTTGTCATTATTCTGCCATTTTCATAGCCTGATGGAGTGTCTCAGTGTTTCTTCTGCTCCATCCTCTACCGAAATGCTTATAGTCATCTAAGCCCTCATAGAATGCTTGTCTGACTGTATAGACGTAATCGATGATGAACTTAGGGTCTTTCTCAGCAACTAAGCCAAGCGTCTGATTACCTATAGCTCCATCTTGTGTAGCACCTACTGCTCTTTGAATAGCTTTAGCAGGGCGACCCGAACCGCTGTTCACAGCCCAGTCGAATGCACACCAGTCTACACCAGATGGCAGTTGGTCTCCTTTAACTCGATCCCAGTAGTTCTTCTTGTATATCGGGGCAACATCATCAGGCGTAAGATCACGCATCTCTTGCTCAGTAGACTCACGGCCTATCCATTCGTCATAGACACGTTTGGTTACACCAAGGTTAGTCATACCGCCACGATCATGCTTTGAATTTACATAGCCTCCCTCGTGTTCCAAAAGCATCTCTAGGCACTTATCGAAGTTCTCTTTCATTTCTTAAAGCCTTTCATAGTTCTTACGCCAAAGCTGGCGGCAATAGACGCATACAGTGACCATTGAAACCACTGTGGGGCGGCTTCTAGGTTGGCAAAGCCTTCCTTCATGTATGGCTGTAGGGGTGGTACAAACGAGCAAGCAACAATAGCTATGAAGCATACAGTCCACGCCTCGTCTTTCCAGCTGTTGTCACTAGCTTTGATAGCCGCTTGTTCCCAGCTAATCTCACCAGTAGCAATCTTCATCTTAGTTTCGGCTTCAGCCTTTTTAACGACAGTCTTTGAGTCTATGACTGCCCCAGCAAGGTCAGCGACCTTACCTAATAATCCGAGTCCCATCATCCGTTGTTCCCCTTCACTTCTTTCTTGCTCATGTTAGTGACCCCAAAGAAGACACCCACGATACCAGCGACTGATAGAAAATATATAGATGCCATTGACCCTATGATTGAGGATGCTTGCTCTAAGCCCAGCGCACTAGAAAAGATGACACAGAAAGGATACGCAAGCATACCTATCAGGCAAAACCACGCCATTCGTCGTTGGGCATCTCTTTGACTGTCTTCATCATCAAGTCGTCTTCGCCTGTCTTCAAGTTCTAGTGCCGCCCATTCGTCTTTGTCTATTGAGCCACTGCCATCAACATCTGCTTTTTCAAACTCTGTCATTTTATATCTCCTAGTCAGCAAGAGGGTTATCTAAAGCCCTCTGTAATTTACCCATAAGTTTATCTTCTAGTTCTTTCATTGACCCGTCTTGTGATACCCTGACCCGTTCTCTTTGGTTCTCAAATCGAACTTCAGCGGCATCTATCATAGTACGCACCTTGTCTTCAGATTTACGCACCATGTCTTCCACACGATCCGTCTGCTTCTCAATGCTCAATATATCCGAACGTAATCCATTTTTAATGTCACGGCTGTACTCTACAGACTCTTCTACCTTCTCAGATATACCAGTTACCTTGGCATCCATGACTTCCATCTGTAATTGGTATTCTTCCAGATCAAGACCAGCGACAGCCTCTATCTTTTGATACAAGACAAAGCCACCATACAGGCCGCCTACAATAGTAGATACGAAAGCAAGTATAGCCATGACTGAACCAGCTGTAAGTTTCATACCGCCAGCTTTAATCTGTCTATCTGCTAGGCCGTCAATGTCACTTGCTATCTTAGTTGTGTCCATTAGTTCTCAAACTCCATATCACCACCAGCACTTTGTAGGTTCTTTAGTTGCTCTAGTTCATCTCTTAGCTTCTGTATCTCTAGCCTACGCTGAGTTAACTCTATCTGGTAAAGGTCGTCACAGTTTATGCGAGCCTTTGGTTTATCCAGAGGTATGACAATACGTGCATACACACCTATGTCTTTCCCACGGCTGTTAGTATCTAAGCCAGAGAGTACACCTGTCACGCCGTACTCAAGGTTCACACCGCCACCTACAGCATTACTACACCTCATGTTACCAGTGGAGAATGAGTCCGACTGATAGTTCATAGGTGGGTTAGGGAGTGCTAATGAAAGAGAGCTACTATCAGCAAGTGCTGAATTAGCTAATATACAAAAAGTAAACAATAGTCTCATGCGGGTTCACCATCTAATCTTGAACATATCCTAGAAGAGATAAGAGTCCTAGACTTGTTGGTCTTTCTTACCTTTGACGTAGTGCATAAGAATACAGCTTCGTCCATATCGACTTTGCGTATATACACATCGAAAGACTTTCTCTGTTTGTATCCGATGTTTATAATTCTGTATGAAGTAGCAAAGGGTATGTTCGTCCAGTTTAAATCAAACAACTCTATCTGATACCACTGTATCTCTTCTCTGGAGTTAAACAGAGACATCTCTACTTTAACTACGCCCTCAACATGAGAGGGTACAACAACAGGATAAGCTGGTGTCATTTCGTGGGCTAAAGTTGAGAGTGGGTAAATCAGAAAAAGTGCTACAAGCCTACTTAGCAATACAGCTGGCCTGTACCAATGCAGTATAGACCCCTCCGACAAAAGGTTTGGCTGTGCCGTAGGTTGCACTTGATGCAGTAGAGAACCATGTTGACCCTGCAAGGGTTAAGTTAAAGATGGTCGTACTGTCCACTACAACTTTAGCTCCCTCATAAGCTGACATCCCAGAGACGGATGTTTTGGTTACACTTGTACTACCTGTCCATGCAACTGTATCGTTAAGTGTTGGCGATGAACTAAAGGATGTAGGGTGAGTTATGTTGGCTGTATAGCTGTCTGCCAAAGATACATCAAACCTGATGACAGGTAGTACACCACCATCAGCAGGGGTTGTACTTAACTTACTAGCTATAGGGTTTCCATAGACTCCATCCTTAGTTGTCTGGATGACACACTTAGCTTCTACAGTACCTGTTATTGGTGTGCTTGCTAGAGTAGGTAACGCAAATAAGGATAGTGCTGTTACTAGATACTTCATATTAAACCTCGTTAATTATACTGCATATCAACCATTTGTTCATGCAGTATCTGTTGTGCTAAATTATTTCTTAGGGCTTTCTTGTTGTCTTTTATTGTACCATCTTGCAGTCCAGCCGCGTCATTTAGTGTGCCGCCGTTTATGTTGGCATTATAGTACATAGCGATGTTCGTTTGCTTGTTGATGGACATTATGATGTCATCTTGTCCCTGTGTTTTGAACAAGGTTAAAGCATTAGCAGAAGCAGTTAGACCCATCTCTATACGTGTGTCTTCCTCTTCATCTTCTTTAGTTGTCACTAGATTACCATCTTCATCGTACTGGTACTCTTCAGTATCTAACGTACTAACAACTGCATCATCTTCTAGTGCATCATAGACTACAATCTCTGGTAACTCTGGCATAGGCTTTATGTAACCAGCACATGATGGATCAGACTGTGGATCATAGCACCTGTCTACCCTGTAGGAGTAAATAACAACTGCATCTTCCACTCTGCCCTCTCCCTCCACTTCAATCGAACCTGTACCCCAATTTGAAGCTGGAATGTTCGAAACGGGAAACGACTTTACAATGGTATTACCAGCTACCCCCGACCAGTCATCTGTTTCTCTGAAGGTATATCCGTCACCATTAGCATTAAGATTACTAACGTGTACCTTCATGTCTGCATCTGGGTCTTTAATAGTTGTATATCTATAAAGAAGTCCGTTTATGTCTACACCAGTGATACTAGGTAATATGGTGTCCATGCCCCAACTTAGAGAGGTACTAGCCGCATTGCCTGTTGCGCCGTATGTATAAGGATTAGAGTAGGAATAAGAAGGCAAGAGTGCTAAAGATAACACCCAAGCCAATTTTAGTTTCAACATCTTCATTGAACATTTTCCTCATAGGATTGTTTTGCTCTCGCTGTATATGCTCTTCGACTGCTTCCATTTCCCAAGCTAACCTAGCTTTATCACCCACCAACCCATTCTTGGGGCAGGGAGTCCCAGCGTTAAGCATGGCATCAAACACTCTTTCGTCCTGACACATGACTGACACTGCGGCGACCTTCATTCCCATGTCATACATAGTCTTAGCGTTCTTTAGCTTTTCGCAGTTCATGTCCCTGACAGTACGACCAGCAGAGATACCAAGTATCTGTGTCTGCACAGCACCAGCAACACCGACAGTACATAAGTCAGAGTTACTAGAGCTGATCTGTGGGGAAATTGCAGATGGTGGTGGACTATTGACTGTTGTGTCCATTGAACCATTGGAAGTTATTGTACTGTTGGTGTCCGTGTAGATTGTGTCATCGGCATATACAGAACTACCGATTAAAAGACCAAACAGTAAAGCTAAAAGTTTCATTGGCTATTCTTTCTAGCCATATGTTCTATGGTATCTCTTATAGCTTTTATATTTTCATCTATACGAGCCATTGATATAGCTTGTTGCTGATTAGACCTCTCTGTAGCTTGTACTCTAGCCTGTAGTTCTATGAGGTCTTCTCTATTGCTTTCTATATCTGCCATCATCATTGAGACAGTCCAGACGATTGCCCCAGCCTGAGTGATCAGGCCGAGGAGGAGGGTTGCAGGGACACTTTTAGTTATGTGCCAGCCTTCTTGAACCATTTACTATCTCCATTAGTTTATTCAGCCGCTACCTCTTCAGTAGGTGCGTCCATTTCAAGTGACGTAGCCAAATGCTTTACAAATGCTTCACGACCAATGTTTAGCTGATCAAGATTAAATCTGGCGTTATCTAATTTACGCCCCAGATCATTAATGTGGTTAAGCATTATCTTTTGCTCGTCAGTGAAGTCATCAACATTGTATTCTATGTCGTTGACTGTAATGAGGTTCTTTTCTTTTTTACTCATTGTAGTCTCCTTTGGTTAGGTTAATTTAGGAAGCGGTGTATCCGTTCCCTGCTGTGATAGCGGCGTTTACCGCAGTCATACTTTCGTCTGTCCAGTAATCTTTAGCAACCATTAGTTCTAGGTGCTGAGTATTACGATCAA
>VMHT01102210.1_pt1 | contig 10169 bp, 9 predicted proteins | sample 4693611 | NCBI WGS metagenome assembly VMHT01 (sample SAMN12280063, study PRJNA550983) | marine metagenome | isolation source: seawater sampled from same location over 5 years 0.02-0.2 micron viral filtrate | place: USA: collected off the coast of southern California halfway between the port... ...
TGATCCCCCAGCGCTCGGGTCGCTTCGATGAGATGTCCTCGGCCGGTCTCATCGGTGATGCCGAGGCTTACCGGGTGGCGAATGTCTTCTGGGCCCAAATCGCTGCAACACAAGCGCTGGCAGCCCGGCTGAGGGCGCCCTCCGTCTTGGGCCGTACCAAGGAGGGTTACCTTCGCCATGGAGGGGCGACGACGGTTCACAACATGAGGACTTTCACGCGAAGGTCTCAAACATCACCACAGAGCCCGTAGCCATGAGGGAACCCTTTGCCAGCACCGTCCAAAGTGGAATTTCCCGGCCAAAAAAAGACACGTGCGAGGATGCGCGGGACAAAGCAGGCCAACGAAGCGACGGCGAAAAAACTGGCACGAGATCTTGGTCAATTCAGAGAGAACCCTCGAAGCCATCTTCCTGCGATGGAATTCTCAGGGAAACTCCGCTGGGGCCGAACTGACCCGGTCACGAAGACGCTGTCGGAACTTGAAAAAATTATCAAGAAAAAGGACGATCTCAGGTGGTTGTCCAAGCGAATGATGTCCAAGCGCGGCGACGATGTTGCCAAGGCCTTTGCTGGTTCTCTGCACGCGGCCCATGATGAGCAGTTCACGATGGTAGGTCAGTTCAAATCAGGCTCCTTCGGTTCAGGCTCCTACGTTCGACGCGGTGATGGAAAGCCTGGTTATTTGGCTGGAATTCAAAATTATGCCAACTTGACGTTACGCATGCTCCCATGGGAAGACCACGCAAAGCGCGGCATGCACTTTTTCAGTTGGGAAGGTGGTTTTGTCTGTACTGGACCCGCCCCAAACCCACCAAAGGACTGGCTTGCAGACGTGTTGAAACGCTCTCGATTTGACTTGGAACACAGCGAAATTGACGGCCGACAAGTATGGACAACAAAAGGACTCAATGCGAACGATCTAATCAACGGCGCCCCGTCAACTACCGGGCATGTAGCGTTCCGTTTTCACAACGGTTCCGTGATTGGTTTAGGCCTGGACGCCCTGCAAACCTTCTCGAAAAAAGATGCGCCCTTCGTTCACCATTTGGCGCTCTCGATGCTCCCTCCCTTGCTCCCAACCATCCTGTCAATGGATGCGGTTTGGAGGCCCGAGGGATGGCCTGAAGACCGTGATCTTCCCGATGCGAGCGTGGAAGGTGTCGACAAAGTTATCGATGCATGGCAAGGCTTGACCATGAACGAAGGCATTGTCACGTCCGCGATAAAACAGACCGTGATGGAAGGCATCGAAGATGGTGTGCTGATCGATGAAACTTGGCTTGACGGAGTTGAAACTGATGCGTTGGAAGCAGCCCTCGAAGACTGCAGTGGCTCCACTGAAGAACGGTTGTTGGCAGCGGAGATCCTCCGTTTGGCCATCACCGACCCCCACGAGGATTCAATCGGTCTTAGGATTGAGGCAAAAGGCAGTCCCGAACAACGCGAAGAACGATGCCTTCGAATCATGCCATCCGCTGCTTGCGGCGACATTCTCTCGGCCTTCTGGGCGACCCATGGCTGGGAAGCATTGGAAATTCTAGGCTTGGAAGGCGAGGGTGCAAAAGCAATATGGGAACAACAGCGAGACGCTCCAAAGCCGTTTGGAAAATTCCTCAAGGGGCTTGACAAGGCGAAGGCCCTTGCGCAACAAAAAGCGCGCTTCCCCCCTTGTGAAGAAGCAGGAACCGCATCAAGAATGATTCACGGCTACATCATCGCTGGGCTCACGCAAGGCATGGGCTCGGTTGAACGCAAAGCTACAGCCCGCCACGCTTCCATTGACGAGGCGGCTGCCTCGTGGGCCTGGCTGGTTGCCGTAGGCCGCTCGGGTGGCCAGGAGTGGCATTTTGAAGCCAATGCGAGGGGCCGTGGTGGCGTATGGGCTGTTCCCACCGGTGTGCTTTGGAGCCTCGGAAAAAAATTGCTTGAGGCAGAGGATGCCGAATTAACCGACCTCCAAACCGAGTGGAACGAGACATTTGAAACGCTCAAAACCACCACGGGTCATTCGTGAATCCGTCAACGTTCCACTCAGTGCTTTGACGGAAACACAGCGGTATTGTGGTTGCCGCCCATCCACTTACAACGATGCGAGCGCGCCCTCAATGTCTTCCCAAAGGTCCTCAACGTCTTCGATACCGATGCTCAGTCGTACAAAGCCAGGGACGACCCCTACTTCCACACGGACGTCTTCTGGGGCGAACATGTGGCTTGAGTTGAACGGGCACTCGATGAGGGATTCCACCCCTCCGAGACTGGTCGCTTCGTAGATGATGGTGAGTTTTCGCATGAATTTCAGAGCCGCTTCATCGCCGCCCTTGACCACGAAAGCAATCATGCCTGAGCCGCGTGGGAGGATGCGTTGGCCGACCTCGTAATCGGGGTGGCTTTCAAGTTGGGAGTGGTACACGCGGTCAATCGCATCGTGGTTTTCAAGACGGGTCGCGAGCGTGAATGCGTTCTCGCAAATTCGGGGCATTCGTACATCGAGGGTCCGCATGCCGCGTTCAAGGAGATAACACGAATGGGGGTCAGGGGCCGCTCCAAAGTGCACTTTTCGCATGAAGATGTTCGCAATGTGTTCCTTTGAACCGACCACAGCCCCGCCGAGGATGTCGGAGTGGCCGCCGAGGTATTTTGTCGTGGAATGAATGACCAAGTCTACGCCCATGGTCAAGGGTTTGCATCCCCATGGAGAGGCAAAGGTGTTGTCGATGATGAGAAGCAGATTATGGCGCTTGGCCACGTCCGCCATGGCCTCAATGTCGCAGATTTTCAAGACAGGATTCGTCAATGTCTCGATGTAGAGAATTTTCGTGTTGGGTTGGATTGCAGCTTCGTACGAGGTTGAATCCCGCATGTCGGCCATGGTGGTTGAGATGCCGAAGCGCGGGAGCTCTTCGGTCAACAATCCATAGGTCCCACCATAAATGTCAGCACTCGCAACGATGTGGTCGCCTTGGTTGAGTACCGACAAGAGGGTTGTAGAAATTGCTGCCATACCTGAAGAGAAAGTCTCAGCGTCTTCGCCACCTTCAAGCGCTGCTAATTTCTGAGCCACAGCGTCTGAATTCACGGTGGATAATCGAGCGTAAAGCAAGGTGTGTTGAGCACCGGCAGCCCAACCCGCATAACGTTCGTCGGTCAGTTTGTAGGTCGAGGATTGGAATATCGGGGTGTTGACCGCATCACCGATGTGCTGGGTGCCACTGTGAACAGCGTTGGTTGCAAAACGGGATGGTTTGTCTTTGTCCATCACCCGCATCCTCACACTTCCTAGCGAAACTCCCCCCTTCAACCATTCTATTCGGTAGGTTGCGTTGTGGATGTGGTCTCGTCTCCCGGAGATGTAATTTCAACGAGGATGTTTCCTACCAAAAGCACCCCACCGCCAAATGGAATCCACCATGTCCAACTGACCAGGCCCAGCCCAAGACCGAACACGGTAGCCCAAACGGGTTCGAACGCGTAGATGATGGCCGCTTGGACAGGATGCATGTGGCGCTGAAAAATATTGAGCGCCACGAGGCAGAAAAACGATCCCCCCAAACCCAAGAGGACCACTGGGAGCAGTACTCCTTCCCTTTGCACCACGGCAACCATCATCTCAAGGGCTCGGTCGGAAGAGAGGAAGGCCAAGAGAAGGGACCCCACACCAATCACGATGAACGATGTCAAGGTCAACATCAGCGGGTCAAGAGCTGTCGTGAGCTTTTGCGTGTAGATGATGTGAAGCGCGAAGAACAGAGCACAAGCGACGGTCGTCACTTCTCCCCATCCCCAAGACAGGTGGGGTGGGCCTTCAATGAATCCTGCTCCGAGCGTGGCCATGAACACTCCCCAGTACAAGGCACGTCGCGGGGGGTGCTGACTCATGCGCAGCGTTAACAGGGCCGTCATGACGACGTAAAGTGAGGTCAAGAAAGCAGATGTCGACGGGTTGATTTCGTTGAGTGCCACCATTTGACTGACAAAACCAACGAGCATGAGGCCGCCCAAGATGGCCCCGCCTTTCCAAATGGCAGGCGACCGCAGCCCGGCGTGAGCTTTCGGAAAGAAGACGGCGACGAGCACCATCGCAAGAAGAAAGCGCAAGGCGACCAAATAGGCAACGACTGAAAAGGTGCCAAAGGTTTCAATTTCAACCTCAAGGGCGTTCAAGGCCTGCTTCATCCAAATGAAGGTCGCGCCCCAAACCAACGTGACGCTCAACAGTACCAAGGCCGCTTTACGACGCTGCGGATGAAAAGACGCCTCTAATCCAGTCGGCCCCCCATCCATGGTATCGGGAAGAACCTGCAGATGATGAGGGTGGTGGTGGTTGAGGTTTGCCCTACCATACCCTCAAAGAGTACCCTCGCCCCAATTCAAACCATGGGGCATCCACGAACGGCTGACGATGTGATGTGGAAGCAGCCCATTGATTCCGGGCCCATTCCAAAGGATGGAGAATCCTACGACAGCATCGTCGTTGGCGGGGGTCCTGGTGGCTCAGCCGCTGCCGGCTATTTGGCGATGGAAGGGAAGCGTGTGTTGCTTATTGAAAAAGAAACATGGCCCCGAGACAAAATCTGTGGAGATGCAGTCGGTGGAAAATCGCTCAGCCACGTCAAGGATTTGGGCGTCAAAGAGACCCTCGAGGCCACCCCCCACTTTCGAGTGACGGGGATCGTCTTCTCGTCTCCAAAGGGCCACAACGTCCGTGTCGCTCTTCCTGAAGAGGACGTACAACGTCTCGAGGCAGGTTATTCCCTACCCCGTCAACAATTCGATTACTTGTTGTTCAACCAAGTTCAGCAACTCGTTCGAGACGCAGGTGGAACGGTCATCCAAGGTGGAGACGTTCGCAATGTTCTGTACGACGATGGAAAGGGTGGAGACGACCCCGGAAAGGGTAGCGGTGAAGACCGACACGCAAAAGGTGTCGTGGTCCGAATTGGTGGAAGGAAAGGGACGGAGTACACTTTTTTCGCTTCAAACGTGGTTGGCGCGGCCGGCTACCGATGCCCTGTGGCGAAATCAATGCTCGAAGAGACCTACGATGAGCCGATGATGGACCGGGACCACTACTGTGCTGGCTACCGAGAGTATTGGCGCGGCGTCAAAGGGTGTGAAGCCAACGTCGGCGACATTGAAATCCACTTTGTTGACACCATCATTCCCGGATACTTCTGGCTCTTCCCAGTCGCCGAGGGCGTCGTGAACGTCGGCATTGGCATGGTCATGTCATTGCTCGATAAGCAATCCAAGAAACTCAAAGCTCTCCAAGCCGAGGTGATCGCCGAGCATCCCCTGTTCAAAGAGAGGTTTGCAGAAGCCTCTATGATCGCAGGAACTGGAAAGGGGTGGCAACTGCCGTTTGGCTCGCCTCGAAAGAAAGCCAGCCGACAACCCCGCAGATCGGCCAGTAACGGGATTTACCTGGTTGGCGATGCTGCTTCATTGGTAGACCCGTTCAGCGGTGAGGGTGTTGGGAACGCTCTTGTCAGTGGCGAGATGGCTGCGAATCACATCATGGAAGGGAAGTCCCCCGAAGACTACCAAGAAGCGCTTTGGAAAGCGCTTGGGCCGGAATTAACCAACTCCTACAGAATGCAGAAAATGAGCCGTCGGGGTTGGCTCCTCAATTGGTTTGTAGGAAAAGCAGCGAAGAAACCGGCCATCCAGGAGATGATGACGGAAATGATTGCGAGCAAGGAAGCGCAGGAAAACCTCCACTCTCCATGGTTCATGTTCAAGACCTTGATGTTCTAAGGTGAAACCATGGACGCTTCCCTTTCGGGCATTGACGCCGTGTTTCTCGACCTCGACGGTACGATTTATCTGGGGGGAGAACTCATTGAAGGCGCCGAGGCGTTTCTTGACCGATGCAAGGAGCAAGGCGTACAGCGCTATTTCCTTTCCAACAACTCATCAAAGTCAGTGAGCCAGTACCTGACGAAACTCCATGCCCTCGGGTTAGAAGCAACCGAAGATGACGTATTACTCTCCACCCACGACCTCTTGGCTTGGCTGAAAAAGAACAACATTACCCGCACATGGTTGGTGGGTACCGAAGGCATGCGAAGCATGCTCGAAGCCATCGGCGTAGCGACTGAAAGCCCGGACCCTGAATATGTCGTGCTTGGTTATGACACGGAATTGACCTACGAAAAAATCGCCCAAGCCAGCATCCACATGCATGCTGGCGTACCGTTGGTGGCCAGCCATCCCGATATGGTGTGTCCCAGTCCCGACGGGGGGTTGCCTGATGTTGGAGCCTATCTTGCCATGTTCAAAGCTACCACTGGCGTTGACCCTACACACATCACAGGCAAACCCAACGCCGGCATGATTCTTCACAAAATAGAGGCGCTTGGCCTCAAACCCGAGCGATGTGCCATGGTCGGCGACCGACTCTACACGGACATGGCCATGGCCACGCGATCTGGAGTGGTGGGTGTCCTTGTGCTCTCCGGTGAAGCAACACAGAACGATGTAGATGCGCTCCCTGAGGGCGCAGAACAACGCCCCACCATCATCGTGAACAGCGTGAATGAACTCCTTCGGTGAAACCATGAAACTCATTCAACGCTGGGCATGGTGGCGACAACGGCGCCGGTTTCATCCTCCGGACGAAATTCATCGGGCTGGAGAACTCGCTGAGCAACGATTAGCGAAAATCAGTCGGGCTGCTGGAAAGAAGAACGGTTGGCACGTGTTTGAATCCGTGCGGATCCCGGATGCTGAACAAGGCGGTAAACGGGAAATTGACCTCGTAATTGTCGGCGGGAACACGATGCTGGTGGTCGAACAGAAACACTGGTCTGGCTCGTTTGAAATCAACGCTGAGGAAGAATTTATTCAACATCGAAAAAACGGAACCACGCACAACCACAGCACGGTCAATCAGCGCATTGCACGGAAATCCAGAATGCTCAACGCCATGCATAACGAGCGCATCGGCAAGAACGATGAGGTGGATGTCCGCGTGGTGTTGGCGTTCACCAATCGAAACCTAGACTGGCCCAAATCTGTGCATCAGCTCAGCAGTGAAGTCTACGACGAAGCAGGATTCATCTCGGTATTGGAAGACGGAGACCCAGGAGAAATCAACGAGGAACTCCTTGAGACCGTGGCAGGTTTTGGCACGTGGGACGAAGTTCAACTCAATGGAGGGTTGATGTGCAAGGGGGATGTGATTAGCCTCGGTTTAGGCGACCATGTAGAGGCATGGCAATCGAGAAGAACCGATGCTCTAACCGCTGAAATTTCTCACAAATCTGGGTTCACCTCGATGTTTTCATCCCAAGCAAGCTCAATGGAACTGGCCCATGGCACGCTTCGCCTCTCAGCCTCGCTTCCCTACGGTGCAGCTATGAAAATGCATGTGGTTGGAAGGAAAGCTCCAGAGGAGATTCTCTGGTCGACGGTTGAATCAATCAACCTTTCAAAAGCGGTTGCGTACCCTCATCTCGGTCAGGAATGAACGTAGAGGATGACCCACCACTGGGCATGACGTCGGAAGGCTTGAATGGCGATGCGTTTGGGCAAAGTCATGGCTGAGCCCTGGATTGAAGCGATTGGTTTGGTCGCCGGCGTTCTCGGCATCGTGGCTTGGGTACCACAGATTAGAGAGGTCTGGATTCACAAACGACACGAAGGCATCTCGTTACCAACCTTCCTTGTCGTTACTGTGGCGCTTTCGCTTTGGCTGGTCTACGGTATTCTCGTTGAATCCATAGCGATGATTTTCTCCAACGTGTTCACGTTAGGCGTCATCCTTGCGGTCGTTATCGGCGTTGTGCGTCTGCGACGCACTGAAACAAAGGCGTAATGCTTAGTTGGAGACTGATTTGGTGGTCGAGATGATCACGGCACCAATTTTGTAGGGATCGCCGTTTGAGGCGGGGCGGCGGTCTTCAAGATGGCCGACCCAACCATCGGTTGGAACGGACGCTGGGACACGAATCGATGCTCCACGGTCAGAAACTCCGTAGGAGAACTGGTCGATGGATTGCGTCTCGTGCAGCCCTGTCAAACGCTCTTCGTTGTGAGCGCCGTACACCGACATGTGCTTCTCGATGTTTCGGCCAAAGGCTTCACAGATGCTGTCGAAAAGTTCCTTGCCACCGGTGTCGCGCATGGCGCCGTTGGAGAAATTGGCATGCATCCCAGAGCCGTTCCAATCACCCTTGATGGGTTTTGGATGGTATTCAATGTAGTAGCCGTAACTCTCCGTGAGGCGATCGAGGAGGTAGCGAGCCACCCAGAGTTCATCACCAGCTTGCTTGGCGCCCACCGCGAAGATTTGGAACTCCCACTGGCCGCAGGCCACTTCTTGGTTGATGCCTTCGAAGTTGATGCCGGCTTCAAGGCAAAGATCAGCATGCTCTTCAACGAGGGCGCGTCCGTGAGTGTTTCTTCCACCGACTGAGCAGTAGTAGAGTCCTTGCGGTCCAGGGTAACCGCCGACTGGGAAGCCGAGTGGAAGTTGTGTTTCAACGTCCATGATGAAGTATTCTTGCTCGTAGCCAAACCAGAAATCTGCATCGTCATCGTCAATGGTGGCGCGGCCGTTGCTGGGGTGAGGTGTGCCGTCAGGGTTGAGGACCTCACACATCACGAGGTATCCGTTGACACGCTGTGGGTCGGGGAAAATGTTCACAGGCTTGAGAAGGCAATCAGAATCGCTACCGTCGGCTTGCTTGGTCGAGGAACCATCAAACATCCAAATGGGGCATTCTTCAATCGTACCGCCAAAGTTTGAACGCACCATGGTTTTGCTTCGCATGTTTTGCGTAGGTTCGTATCCGTCAAGCCAAATGTACTCCAGTTTTGCTCTATCTATCATGGGTATCACATGCCTCGCTGTGAGGACGGTATATGAAACATACGACGTATATTTTCTTAATTTTCATGTTCAATTGCACATTATTTAGAAATAAATATGCTCGTATAATTAAATGGCTTGAAGTCTTTTTTATGTGAATGGGCGAATGCGCGATAGCGCGCCCCTCGCATCGTCAACTGAACAATGGATGGAAATCGCCATTCGAATGGATATCTGGTCTCGCCGAGAGGTAGAATCCAGCGGTTTGGATGACCACAACCCAAAAAGCCGGTTCTGTGAAACCATAGGCGGCTCCTCGCTTATCGGCAACGGTCGGGGGGGTTGAGTGTTTTCGCCGCCGTATGCTGCATCACTGGTTGTTGGCAGCATCGTCGCCTTGGGGCGTGATAAGAACGGATGAGCCGTCTCGGTCAATGACGGGCAGCATGAGTTCACCTGAGTTCACGGTAATGGGGCATGTGTTACTGCAAGCCGGAGGAAGGTAATCCTCTCCGTTTTGCGTGAGGACGATCTCTAAGCCGTGCCCTGCGGGAAGAATCACATCCATCCCCTGGAATTCCATGAGCATGGTAACCGTGGAAAACGGCACCACGGTTTGAGCATCGTAGCCACCGGCATGGTAGCGTACATCCATGGTAGCATGGCCGAATCGCAAACCGGTTTGCGCGTCTCGTAATTCAGCGAAGATCTGCCCTCCATCAAACGAAGGAGTCACATCCAGGTGGAGAGTAGGTAGGCCGCTGATGTGTGTGTCATGGTCCATGGAGAAGGCTGCACAATCCACGGTGTACGTGGAAGAGGCTCCGACTGAACCTCCACTGAAAGCGCAATCGCTTGGCGCCCATTCGGCGTCGAGTGGGGGCCATGTTTCTTCGATGCGCCACTCTCCATCGTTACGTTGGATTTGAGCGTGAAGGTTGGGCTGCTCACCGATGCCTTTGAGATAGTATTCCATCCATTCGAACAAATCTTGGCCCCAGTCCCAGCGAGTCATGTTACCAATCGCTTCGCCGCCATACCCAGATTCCTGGTTGTTGTGTTTTGACCACTGGTCAGGATAGTTGTGCTCCCACTGACCGAGCATGCCTCCAACCTCGTACCCTGCGTCAATGTAGGCTTGGTACCAATTGGTACCGGGAGGGCCGCCAAACACTTGGTGGGGGTCAACGTTCCAGTCTTGCATCCCCTGAACCCAGTAGATGCTCCCATTGTACGTGCCGAGGGCTTTGTCAATATGGCTTCGTTCATCGTAATAGTTGTCCATGTAGGGGTCCAATTCACCCAGACCATATCGAGTAGGGCCCGCAAGGAATCCTTCCAAGACATCAGCGCACA
>VMHT01172193.1_pt1 | contig 10169 bp, 13 predicted proteins | sample 4693611 | NCBI WGS metagenome assembly VMHT01 (sample SAMN12280063, study PRJNA550983) | marine metagenome | isolation source: seawater sampled from same location over 5 years 0.02-0.2 micron viral filtrate | place: USA: collected off the coast of southern California halfway between the port... ...
AGAAACGAACCACATGTACGTCTCCCACGAAATCAAGTCACAACTGGCAAAACTCCTTGCGACTGAAGACCTGGTCGTTGAGCATCGTCAGATCGAGACCGCACAATTCAATGTTCACACTCGTGTCCTGACCCTCCCTGTATGGGATACGAGCAATGTTGTGTATGACATGCTCGTTGGTCATGAGGTTGGTCATGCCCTGTTTACTCCAGACAATGACTGGTTTCTGGAGCATGATATTCCACCACAGTTTGTCAATGTGGTAGAAGACGCTCGCATTGAGAAGTTGATGAAGCGCAAGTATCCTGGACTTGCAAAGACATTTTTTGGTGGATACAAGGAAATGAATGAAAATGACTTCTTTGACCTGTCGGGTGAAGATGTCTCCTCCATGAATCTTGCAGATCGAGTTAACCTATACTTTAAGGTTGGAAACTTTGTTGATATCAACTTTGACGATCAAAAAGAAATGCCTCTCGTCCACACAATTGCTGAGTGTGAGACATTTGAAGATGTTCTAATTGCCGCAGAGACTCTTTACAAGCACTGCAAGAAAGAGATTGATAATGATGACAGACCAGATGCTCCTATTCCCCCTCAGGAGAACTTTGAGTCTGAATCTTCTCAACAGAACTCTGAGACTTTAGATTCTCAAGATTCTGAAAATAGTGATAGTGAGGATGAATCTCAAGATTCTATTGAGAACAATTCTCAAGTTACTCCCGGATCTAATGCTGGAGATAATGATGAATTGGAAGTTACAACAGCGAACAATCTTGAAGAAAAACTCAAGGATCTGATTGACCAAAGGTCTGGTGACAATGTCTATGCTGAAATCCCCAAACTAGATTCTCAAAACCTCATCGCTAAAAACTCTGACGTTCATGACGTAATTAACGAGTGGTTCACTCTTGTTCAAAGAACGTCTAATCAAAGAGCAAAATCTCATGGAATGGATGGGATTGATCTTTATAGTGTTGTTGACCAACTTTTCTATGACTTCAAGAAGTCTGCTCAGAAGGAAGTCAACTATTTGGTGAAGGAGTTTGAATGCAAGAAAGCAGCAGATTCCTATGCTCGTGCTTCTACCTCTCGCACTGGTGTTCTTGACACCGCTAAACTTCATACTTATAGATATAATGAAGATCTCTTCAAGAAGGTTACGGTCCTTCCAGACGGTAAGAATCATGGGTTGATCTTTGTTCTTGATTGGTCTGGATCAATGTCTAACGTTCTTCGGGATACCTGCAAGCAACTATTCAACTTGATCTGGTTTTGTAAGAAAGTATCGATCCCTTTTGAGGTTTATGCATTCACTAATGAGTGGAAAAGATCTCATTACAGCCACAAACTAGAAAAGTATGTTGATGCTGATTTGACTCCTTCATATAAAAAGAAAGAAGGTTTCTTGTCCATTGACGATTCATTTTCTATGATGAATATTTTCACCAGTCAAGTTCCTGCAAAGGAGATTGAAAAACAGATGATCAATATTTGGAGAATTGCTTGTTACTATGGCAATGTATATGGTTCTCGCTACTCTGTTCCTGAGCGTCTTAGTTTGTCTGGAACTCCCCTAAATGAAGCATTGGTTTCTCTTCATACAATTCTTCCAGACTTTCAGAAGACAAATAAACTTCAGAAAGTTCAGTGCATTGTTCTTACTGATGGTGAAGCAAATAGTCTTTCATATCATGTTACGGTTAAGAGGCCCTGGGAACCAGAACCATTTCTTGGAACCCGTCATCTTTATCCGGGAGAGTCCTATGTCCGTGATCGCAAACTTGGAACAACCTATGCAATACAGGGTCAATATCGATGCTTCACTGATGTCATGCTTCGCAACTTGAAGGACAACTTCCCTAACGCAAACTTCATTGGAATTCGGGTTCTTGCTCCTCGCGATGCAAACTCATTCATTCGTAGTTACTGTGACTTTGGTGATGATGAGTTTGATCGTATTCAAAAAGATTGGAAGAAGTCTAGGAGCTTTAACATCAAATCTTCTGGATATGATGCTTACTTTGGAATGTCTTCTGCAACTCTTTCTCAGGAATCTGAGTTTGAAGTTGATGGTGGTGCAACCAAAGCAAAGATCAAATCTGCATTTGCTAAGTCTCTGAAGACCAAAAAACTAAATAAAAAGGTATTAGGAGAATTTATTTCTTTGGTGGTATGAAGACATTTCAGCAATTTGTGGTAGAATGTAACTCTATTCAGGAAACTTCTTTGAATAGAGTTCGCTCTAAATCACAGAAGGGTGGCATGGCTATCCTTTCTGGCCAAAGAGGGAACAAGTCCTCCAAAGAGAATAAAGAGAGAAGTAAGAGAACTGAAAGACGAATTCGTGGCGCTGGCCTTCCAGGTCCTACAAAAGTATCTGGAAGATATACAGAAAACCCAGGAACACCTCAAGAGAAGAAAGTTGGAGAGAAGTCTCATGTAGTTTCTTCTGGTAAAATGGGTAAACGCAAGTTCAAAAAAACCATCGAAAAGTTGGGAACAGAACGTGGACTCAAGCACAAGAAGAATACAAAACCCGGATCGTCTAAAGATGATCAGGATTCAGTTCTGATTCAACGCAAATCAAAAGGATCTGCTACACTCAAAGGAACATCTAAGCAATCTTGGCCTGGTAAAGGAAAGAACGCAAAGGTTGGGAAAATGAGACCAGGTAGAACTGGTGAATTTGATACTAAAGTGAAAAACAAAACATTTACCTATGAAGAAAAGTAAGTTTCCCCTGCGACACATCGTTATTGAAGAGAAGAAGGAAGTATGGATTCGAACCGATAGCAGCATCACTGCTATGGGAGTCCCTGCAATGATGAAGCAGCACTTTCCTGGATATACGGGCAAGATTGCTTCAGAAGACTACTTCCAAGAACTTCTGAAATCACAATAAGAACTGTCACAAGGTCCTCTGAGAGCAGGTCTATATGCACTATACTTAGATCAGTTCAAACAAAGACATGACCTACTCCACAGAACTCATCCGCGACGGTCTTCACTCCACTTATGGAAACGCCATCACAAAGGCGAATATCGAAGCATGGATTGCAGACAGTGGCGTTTCCCTTTCCTATCAGACTGTTGCTAAGAAGTTGAAGCAGTATAAGTCTGGTCGAGGAACTTACAATCTTGAAGTAACAAAAGAGACAGTCAAAGACCTGGAAGTATCTTACAATTCTCCTGCTGCTATTCCCTCTGTGGAACAAAACCTTATTCCCGATAAAGATGATTCCTTCGTCAAGTTTGGTAACTTCACTGATATTAAAAAAATTATTTCTTCCCGTCTATTCTACCCAACGTTCATTACGGGCCTTTCGGGTAACGGTAAAACGTTCTCTGTCGAACAGGCGTGCGCCCAACTGGGTCGCGAACTTATTCGGGTGAATATTACGATTGAGACGGATGAAGATGACTTGGTGGGTGGTTTTAGGCTTGTCGATGGGAATACTGCATGGCACAATGGTCCCGTTATCGAAGCACTCGAACGCGGAGCAGTTCTCCTTCTGGACGAGATCGACCTGGCATCCAACAAAATCCTCTGTCTTCAGTCCATTCTAGAAGGTAAGGGCGTCTTCCTCAAGAAGATCGGTAAGTGGATCAAACCCACTGATGGATTCCAAGTTATTGCCACGGCCAACACCAAAGGCAAAGGATCTGACGATGGTCGGTTCATTGGTACCAACGTTCTCAATGAAGCGTTCCTGGAGCGTTTTCCTGTGACCTTCGAGCAGGAGTACCCCACCACGGCTATTGAAATTAAGATCCTGAACAAACTGTGTGATGATTCGAACTTCTGCAAGCGCCTTGCTGACTGGGCAGACATCATCCGCAAAACCTTCTATGATGGTGGTATTGAGGAAATTATCAGCACCCGCCGTCTGGTTCACATTGTGAAGGCATACAGCATCTTCGGAGATAAGGCAAAGGCAATTCAAGTTTGTGTCAATCGTTTTGATGATGAGACCAAGCAAGCATTCCTGGAACTGTATGACAAGGTTGATGTTGACTTTGTGATGCCTTCTGAGAATGAAGGTTCCATTGACACATTTAGTGCTGTTTGATATAATTATGGCAAACTCCTGGAGCTTTCTTTACGACGAAATTATGAGCACGAATGAAATTTATGAGGACACTCTTCCAGAGTTTTCCCTCTCAGAAAAAGAAACCTCTTTATACGGGGAAGATATACTTACATTTGATGTAAATTTTCCAACATCTTCTGTTCCAGAACTTCCCCAAACCCCCGACAATAACAACGGTCGCTGGAAGTATAATGAAGATGTTATCTTGAAGGATATCCACGAATATGTCAGTGGCACTTATCGTAGTCACTATACTGGCAAATCAAGTGGATTTAAGGACATCCAAACTATTGATTTGATGGCAGCTAAAGGACTTGCTTCTGGATTTTGTCAATCAAACATCATAAAGTATGGAACACGATACGGTGATAAAGACGGACAAAATAAAAAAGATTTACTAAAAGTCATTCACTATGCTATGCTACTATTGCATTTTGATGATCATTACAAACCGACCACTTCTGACTTTCCATATTGATAATGAAAACTCTCGACCACATGAAACTCTCTGATAAAACTATCTCTCTTCTCAAGAACTTCTCTTCTATTAATCAATCTATTCTTTTCAAAGAGGGGAATAAATTGCGCACTATTAGTGTAATGAAGAATATCTTAGCAGAGGCAACTGTCTCCGAAGACTTTACTAAAGACTTTGGTGTATATGATCTCAATCAATTCCTTAATGGATTGAGTCTATATCAAAACCCAGAGTTAGACTTTAATAATGACGGTTATGTTGTTATGAAGGAAGGAAAATCTCGTTCTAAGTACTTCTTTGCCGATCCGAATGTAATTGTCTCTCCTCCTGACAAAGATATTTCTCTTCCTAGCGAAGATGTTCGTTTTGAGGTGAGTACCGATCAACTGGACAAACTTCTGAAAGCATCTTCTATCTACCAGTCTCCAGATTTATCTGCTATCGGTGAGAATGGTGTGATTAAACTGGTTGTCCGTGACAAGAAGAATGACACATCAAACGTTTATTCTGTGATTGTTGGTGAAACTGATAAAGAGTTTTGCTTCAACTTCAAGGTTGAGAACATTAAAATTCTTCCTGGAACTTACGAGGTTGTAGTATCCCAAAAACTTTTGTCTCGGTTTACTGCAAAGAACAGTGACTTGACTTATTATATTGCTATGGAGCCTGATTCTACTTTTGGATGAATAAGACATTAATTTATATGCGTATATTAGGCAGTTTCTTAGTGGTCTCTGCCTATTTTATTGTTCTGTGGGTTGATGTTGCTGCTGGATCAGCAACTCACCTAGTCGCAAATGCTGTAACTATTCCATTTTTTGTTAAGATCAAAGGATGGGATGTTGTAATCATGTTATCGTTTTTGTCCTGCATTGACATTAGTAAATTATTATCATTAGTACAATGGAACCAGATCTTTATGTTCAGTTCTTAGAGAATTGGATACCTGGAATAGGAGAAAGCACCGAACTTCATGATCAACTGCACAAGCACTTTGATTTGGGATTTAGTGTTAATGACGAAGCAAGATTGCTTGGTTTTCAGTTGGGTCACCATCCCGCAGGACATTTTTTCCATGTAATTATTTTTGCCATAATGAGTTTGACGATATATCCTAAAAACTACCGCAACACCTGGAAAGACATTCAAGATTTTTATGACGCCTATTTGTTGGGCAAACGATGGCAATCTGTATCTTATTGGTTTATACCCAAAGAAATATTATGAAAGAAATTCTTATTTTTCTCCTGAGTTTCTCAGACATTCTTTTTCTCCCACTCTTGTTTGGATTCTTGTTGTCGATTGTTCTTGAGATCGCCACGAAGAAACCAGAGTTCGTAGCCTTCCGCAGATTCATGTGGAGGCAAAATTTAATATTTAATTTCTTTTGGTTTGTGTGCTGGATCACTCTTGCCGTGGTATACTCAAGAGAGATGGGATCAGCAGATTCCTTCAGCGACCCAACTATTCTTTGGAGAGATTAGTGAACATCTTTGTCACCGACCCTTGCCCTATCAAATCTGCAATGGTCTTACCCGATAAGCACATTGTCAAGATGCCCCTAGAGACCTGCCAGATGCTTTCTATCGTCGCTTCTGAAAAGTGGGGACATGGATACGGCAAACTGCCTAAGGTCGATGGAACGCCCTATGCGACCGATAAGGGCGCATTTCGCAATCATCCCTGTACCGTGTGGGCAGGTTCATTTGTTCATAACTGGCGTTGGTTGATCCGTCATGGACTTGCTCTCTGTGAGGAGTATTCCAACCGCTACGGTAAAGTTCATTCCTGTTTGCGTACTCTTGCATATGCAAATCAAATATTTCCAGTTCCAGATCCTGCAGGTCGGTCTGGTAAAGGACCACAACCGTTTGTCCGTGCAATGCCAGAAGAGTTCAAGTTTGATGATAGTATAGATACATTCACTGCCTACAAGATGTACATTTCATCCAAACCGTGGGTCAAAGATAACTATCGTCGTATTCCGAGTCGTAAACCTGATTGGATTTGATATGAGTTTCGTACAATATAAAAAACATCGTGTCTTCCGAGAAACCGAAGACGTAACCTTCTATGATATTTCAGTAGAAGATTCTAATGCATCTGATTTGGTGGTACACAGTGGACCAGCAGTCTCTCCTCCAAATGATATTGTGGGAGCAAAACAGTTTTATATTCACTATCATCAAGTTGACCATAATCGAGTTCTATCTGGCACTCGTACATTTGAACTTGTAAATGTTGATTGGAAGTTTCCATATCACATCGTTCATTTGAATCGTCAGAGTGGTGCATTAATTATTCCTACTAGAACTTATCATAGAAGTATTTCTGGGGAGGCTGGATCAATCGTCATCAACCAAGCGATTCGTGATGATGAGTTTGATCCTGAGAAAGAGTTTATTCCAGTATCGTCTGGACAAAACACCGAACTTTATAATATACTGGCCCATGAAAAGCCTGTAATCCACAACATTGGTGAGTAACTAAATTATGAGTCGTGATGAGTTTCTTTGGGTCGAGAAATATCGTCCCAAAACAATTGAAGATTGTATTCTCCCTGTTAGTATCAAAAAAACATTTCAGGGATTCTTGAGTAAAGGAGAAGTGCCAAATCTCCTTCTTGCTGGACCTGCTGGGTGTGGCAAAACCACAGTGGCAAAGGCATTATGTAATGAATTAGGAGTAGACTATTATGTCATCAATGGATCGGATGAGGGACGCTTCCTTGATACGGTCAGAAATACTGCAAAGAATTTCGCTTCGACCGTATCACTTTCTTCAACTGCTAGACACAAAGTCATCATCATCGATGAGGCGGATAACACAACAAACGACGTACAACTCTTACTTAGGGCGTTTACAGAGGAGTTTTCTGGCAACTGCAGATTCATCCTCACTTGCAATTTCAAAAATAAAATCATTGAACCCCTCCACAGTCGATGTGCCTGCATCGACTTCTCAACCAACTCAAAAGACCGACCAAAACTTGCCTCACAATTCTTCAACCGTCTCGGGACTATACTTGAGACAGAAAGCACTGAAGCAGATCCAAAAGTTTTGGCCGAACTCATCAACAAGCACTTCCCAGACTGGAGAAGAATCCTCAACGAATGTCAACGATATTCCTCCTCAGGACAAATAGATGCTGGCATTCTTGCAACTTTTAGTGATGTAAAAGTAAATGACTTGGTTAAAAAACTTAAGGGTAAAGATTTCCCCGAAGTACGTAAATGGGTTGTCAATAACCTGGACAACGATACTAATGTACTTCTGCGTCGTATTTACGATGCTTGTTATGATTCCTTGGTTCCGAATACCATTCCTTCTGCTGTTCTTATTCTTGCTAAGTATCAATATCAGATGGCGTTCGTGGCGGATCAAGAAATAAATATGCTTGCTTGTCTAACTGAGATTATGTGTGAGTGTGAATTCAAATGAATGTAAAATTGCTGCGTATCGTTACTGGTGAAGAAGTTATTGCTGAACTTCTCTCTGAAGATACAGATACTATTACCGTAAAGAACGGTCTGGTTGTGATTCCTAATGCAAATGGTGTTGGGTTTGCTCCCTGGGCAACAGTTATCAGCAAACAAAAACCTGAGATTGCTATTGATCGCAAATTTTTGGTTTACGTTGTAGAATGTGATGTAGATGTTGTTGAGAAGTATGAAAGTATTTTCTCTCCAATTGAGAAACCCAGCAAAAAATTAATTCTATGAAAATACCGAAAAGGAGCAATCGTACCCAGAATAAAGAGAACTATTACTATTGGTTCTGGATTATAGCAATGATTGCCTTCATTGTCCCTCAGGTATTCACTGCTTGGGCTTACATAAATATTGTCAACATTATGAAAACTTGGAGTTTTTAATATGAATAAAGATGATTTGATGCACCTTAAAATTCAAGCAGCAATGAGAGAGCATAATCTCCCAGAGTCTGAGATCAAATATCTTGGTGAAGGAGAAGGAACTCATTGGTATCGTATTGCTGGTAAGCATAGTGTTCCAGTAAATATGATTGAAGGATTTGATCGTGTAGATGGGGAATGATATGAGTAAGAAGAAAAAGCATCAAGTAAAATCTAGGTGGTATTACGTTTTCTGGGGTATCGCAACAATCTCAGTGGTGGCGGGGCAAATTTATGTCGGAAGTGGATATCATAGAATGGCATCAAAAATCAACTTGATTCTCGATGCCGTAAATGATAGAATAGATGAACCAAAAGATTTGTATTGATGGACTCGAAGGAAGATAAGAAGGCCCTCAGGCGGGCAAAGAGGACATTCGAGATGGTTGATCTCGTATCTCCATCATGGACAATTCAAGTACCACAAAAAAAACCACCTCATAAAGTAATTAGTAAAGTCAGTAAAGAAAATGCAGTTTGGGCTGCTGACAAGTTTATTGATTACTTTGAGAATTTTACATCTATTGAAGACTATCTTCGGTATGTGAAAAGAGAGATTGTTTCTGAAAAATATGATGAAGGAGACGGTCAAATACATGATCTTCATCATTACTTTTTTAATGAAGATATTCATCCAGAAGAAATTGAATTTGATATTAAGTTCGTCGGGAAAAGATTTCATCAATCTGTCCCCAATGAACAGTATGTTGATCTCCTTGGTTCTGTATCTTCTCATAATAATGAATCCAATATTCCTGGAAGAGAATTGCGTTGGATGATCTATGAGAAGAATACTAATAAATGCCTTGGGTTTATCCGGTTTGGTTCTCCAACGATTAACTCCAAACCAAGAAACTTGTGGCTTGGTCGGGCACCAGATCTTTCTATATTCAATCGTCATGCCGCGATGGGATTTGTGATTGTGCCATCGCAACCATTTGGGTACAACTATCTTGGAGGCAAACTCCTTGCCCTTCTATGCTGCTCTCACTTCGCTCGTGAGACGCTGAATGAAGTCTTTGAGAAAGACATCGCTCTCTTCGAAACTACGTCTCTCTACGGGTCTACCACGGATGCCTCACAGTACGATGGCCTCAAACCATTTATGAGGTATAAGGGTTTGACTGAGAGCAAGTTCTTGCCTCTCCTTCATGATACAAAATTCCATGAACTTCATAATCAATTTACAGTATGGAATGATAATGTGCCATTAACAGAGAATTGGGCATCTTCTAAAAAAATGAAAAGACAAGGAAAGATGGTGTCTATAATTAAAAATTCTTTATCAGCAGACAAAAAACTTGGAACTCCTGAACATGAAAGATTGCAAGAATTAAATAGAGTTTTAGAACTAGCTGGGGGTTTGACACAGAAGAAGAGAACTTACTTCTGTGAGTACGGATATTCAAATGTTCGTGAAGTAATTCTTGGTGAACAGAAAGAACTTCTTCGTGGTCCTAACTGGGAGAAGCATGAACTTGATAATATCATCAAGTGGTGGAAGAAGAAGGCAACCAAGAGATATGAAAAACTCAAGACAGAAGGTCGGTTCAGGACCAAAGTAGAACTCTGGACAGATGATGATGACATTCAAATTATTAGATAATGGAACTCAAAGACTGGCTTAACTCAATCAATTTCACCAAAGAAAACTACAGTGATAGTATAAAAGATTACCCTCCAT
>VMHT01067450.1_pt1 | contig 10167 bp, 11 predicted proteins | sample 4693611 | NCBI WGS metagenome assembly VMHT01 (sample SAMN12280063, study PRJNA550983) | marine metagenome | isolation source: seawater sampled from same location over 5 years 0.02-0.2 micron viral filtrate | place: USA: collected off the coast of southern California halfway between the port... ...
CTACATTTAAATGATTAAACGATGTTTTAGCACCATCTGTAAATCTTACTTGAGGTGTATTAATTCTTGTTACAAATGTTGGGTCACTTAAATTTGCTTTGCTACTTATATCTTGATGACTAGTTAAATACCCAGCATCAGCGTGATTGCCATAATCTGTTGGTATAGTTGGCTTATTACTTAAATCACTATAACTTATACCACTTGTACTAGCACTAAATGTGGTAATGCCTCGCATAGTAATATTTCTACCAGTATTACCAATGTAAATATGGTCTGTAGAATCACTACCTAACATCAAGTTAGCGTGAGGATTTATAGATAAACTATGACTACCACTTTGTGTACCAATAGTTCTATTGCCACTAAGAATTAATGAACCATATAAATAAGTAGTACCACTACCATTAATATTTAATCGTAGCTGATTATTTGTCCATAATTGTGCATCATTTGCAGAGCTAGTACCTTGTTTGTAAGTAGCTCCACTAACCAATGTTGCATTGGATAACCCACTAGTAATGTAACCTGCATCATTAGTTAGATCTGAAACATTATGTCCTGATAAAATTATTTTTTTATAATTAGCCATTTTGTTTAGCTACTTCCTTCTCAAAATTTTTTGTGAGTCTTTCTAACAATTTTCCAAACTCAATAGCATTACTACCTTTTATAGTAGCGTTGGTTAAAGATTGTACTATAATGTTTAGATCCTGTGCACTTAATTCAACTTTCAAGGTTTCTCCTGTGTAATGCTCCAAGCTTGGTTATCACATTGTAAGCCTGTTCAATTTCGTGCCCCTCGAATGTTGACTTGCTTAATACTTTTAATAAAAAGTCTGTGTCCCTAACCCCCAGAGATAGAGGGGGTTTAGGGACTTTAACGACTTCTTTTCTTTTTGTGTACTTAGACAATTAAGCTGTCCTTAGATACATGTCTCCATTAGAAGAATCATATATCATTCCACCTACAACACCTCCACTAGAAGGTACACCAGCATTTTGAAAATTGATCATCAATGCATCAGAACTAGATGGAAAAGCAGAGCTAGAATCATCAGATCCAGTTGCCCATGCTCCTTTAGATTCATCCCAGAAAAGAGATTTATATTTATCACCAGTAGCATCAGCTCTGTTAGCTACAATACCAGTATCAACTGCTGTACTTCCTGAAAGATCAGAGTTTAATAACATTGTGTTATCAGCAATCTCTAATGTTTCAGTAGCAGTAGTAATTGTCTTACCTGTTACAGTTAAGTCTCCAGCAACTTCAAAGTTACCTGTTACGCTTGTAATTGCTTGTGAAGCGTCTACGTTTAACACTCCATCCCTGTATGTTAAACCTGTTCCACCAATAGCAGTATCTAAAGATAAAACTCCTCTATCGTGAGAAATACCTGTTCCAGCTACACTTGCATCTAAAGACAATACGCCTGAACTGTGTGCAAGTCCAGAACCTGCAACACTAGCATCCAAAGCAAATGTAAGTTCTTCATCTGAAGATTGGTCTACTGTAAAATCTCCACCACCTGTTAAACCTGCTCCTGCAGTTAATGTAATTGTATTGTCATTTGGAGAAGGCATTGTTGCCCAAGACATTCCACCAGTACCATCAGAACTTAAAAATTGTCCATCAGAACCATTACCTGTATTTCCACCTCTTCCATCACTAAGTTGCTTTGGAACAACAGCACCATCTGCTATATGATCGCTAACAACTGCGTCAGTTCCAATACTTAAGGCTAATGCAACTGCTCCACTACCATCAAAGCTTATAGCTCTATCTGAAGTTACATCTCCAGTTGCAGAGAAATCCCTTGCTGTGTTTAATATTGTAGCCTTGTCAGATAAGGCTGAAGTTTGTGCGATGTGGCCAGACGAATCCTCGACCACAATCTTTTTATATGTTGCCATATGTTACTCTCCTGTTTGTGTTAATATGTTGTACATGCTATCCTCTGCCATCATCTCCACCAGAGTCTCCACGACCATCACCAGTTTCATCACCTCTATCGTCACCAGAGTCATCTCTTCCTCCAGAATCATCTCTACCATCATCTCCAGAGTCATCTCTATCACCACCAGAGCTTTCTGCAATAGCCATATACAAATGTCCATTTAAATTCACCAAATCTCCAGCCGAAGGGTTGGTTGGTGCGTTACTTACGTTTATTGTTCTTACTGTACCATCAGTCTTTACTTTGAACAATTCTGTTGAGCCTGATTTAAAACTCAATTCTGTTTGATTACTTGATATATTACCATCTGTACTAAATAATGTATTTCCTGTTATTGTTCCTGTGCTCGTTAAGTTTCCTGCTATATCAACTGCAGTTGTACTTAAAAACAATGGACTTTGCACTCCATCTCCATCAAACACACGTTTAGATGTAGACTCTAATCCTTGATTAGGATTTGTAGAATCAAGTATCGTTAATAAATCTTTATAACTATTTGCTATTTGTAAATTTCTTAAACCTGCCATTATATGCTCCTCATTACAATTGGTGCTGGTTTAACTACCTCTCTAACATTTTGTACTGTTCTACGGACTACAATAGGGACTCTTGGTTGCCATAAACCATTATTGTCTTGTCCAAAAGTTGTATCAGAACCACCCCATATAGTAGGCCCATACGTAGACTTAACTCTTCTAAGGTTATTAATTTCTCTTTTAACCATTAATACTCTGCTCCAATAATTACGATGCTACTGCCATCAAAATGTTTGTTGGCTGATTTTTTTGCTTCTCTAACTACTTCTTCAAACTGACCTTTGAAATATTGAGCTAATGCTAATTGTTCTGGCTTTCTGTCGTATCCCATTTGGATAACTTTAAATGCTAATGCTTCATGGAATTCATCAGGAAATACTGGTTCTTCTAACATACCAATGCCATTATCTGTAGAATCTTCTGCTACAAAAGGTTCATCTTCTTTTGTGCAAAATATGGTAACTACATCAGCATCTACTGTAGGACTTGTATATGTTTTATTGTCTGAAGTCTCTGCAATAGCAATAGACTCTCTATCCAGCCAGTATACTTTCATGTTAAGTCTCTCTCTTCTGGAATACCTATTAATCGTTTTATAGATTTACCATTGTAATCCACAGAAGTGATTTCAATAACTTTTGAATCTAATGGGTAATATCTTCTAGTTGCTTCTGTATCAAACTGAAAAGCTCCTTTAAGAATACCAGTTCTTCTGCAAAATTCTTTCATTGCATTGTTTAGGCGTAAGCGTATCTCACCCTCTTTCATTTCAGGATGATGTAGCTGTACCAATTCATGTAATTGCTGTTGTGTCATTGTATACCACCTAATCTTTGTAATTCTGCTTGGTATAACCCTTGCAACGTGTCTAACTGCAATTTTAAACCTTGTGCTATTTCAACATCTTCTTCGCCCATTGCATTGTCTATTTCTTTTGTTAATTGCTTAACACAAGCTCCTAAAACAACTGCGTACTCTGCAGTATCAGGAAATCCAGTAATAGAGCTATCTGTACCTTGAACTGTAGGTTCAGATATAAACTTAACTATCATCTTTTCCTCTGTTGTTGGATCTGGCTTTGCAAAGATATTTCCACTATCGTAGTAGTATACAGGAGATCGTGTAGCAGAAAAATGTATTGATCCTGAATCTACTACTTGATTTTGCAAACCTAATTCTACTTCTTGAGCTGTGTATCCATGTCTTAGTACACCTAATACTCTTTTGTTTTGTGAATTAAATCCACTATCATCAGTTACTTCAGTAGTATCAGCATATCTAATTAAATCCGTAATAGGCATTGCTTGTAATACTTCACTAGCAGTAGCTGTTAAGAATTCATCTGTAACATTAGTATTTATTAGTTCGTTTGCTTTTGCGTTAAATGTTGCCATGTTTTATTCTTTTATCAACAGGGGAGCATAACACTCCCCCATTGACTTCTATCTACGTTACGCTGTTATTGTAAACAACTTGTGAGATTCAATTAACTGAATACCTACACCTTCGTCAGACATATACTGATCTTTCACGCCATCAAAAGCATTATCTTGCTTAATGTTAGCTTGATAAACCATAGGTCTATACTGAGCATGGAATAAGTTTTCGTCACTTACGACAAGCATATGCTTATTGTAAGGCCCACGTAAAGCAGGAGTTGGTATCAACTGTAACATTCCATGAGGTGTTTCAAGAACTCTGTAGTTAAAACCAAGAGCGTCTCTCTTCATATCACCAATGTTAACTGTCCATCCAGAATTGGAAGACATAACGTTGCTACCACTAGCACTAGCCATTTTTGACCAGTACCCTAGAGCTCCAGCACCACAGAATGCACGTTTTACACCTGATTCTGGTACATACTGGAATACTTTTTCCATGTCATCTACAAAGTTTGCATAGGAATAAGAATTGCCTACTACAAATTTGTTTTGGTCATCGCCAGACGCATAGCCATAGTCTTCTAGAGCAGGAATAATTCCGTAAGTTGTACGAATAATATTTCCATCTCCATCTACACGTCCACCATCAGCAAAAGAATCTCCAGATCCAGAAAGACCTGTTCCACCAATTCTTTTACCAAATAAGAAAGCTTTTTCTTTTTGCATCTTATGCTCTTCAGCTTTCATTCTACGAAGACGAGCTAGTTCACTTGATTCTCCTCTGAGAACTGCGGCTTCCAAAGTTCCAGTAATTTGTAATGGAGTTTTGAAAATCTGACAAGAATTCCAAACTGTGGTAAGCTCATCACTCCAAGCTTCAGGAGCTGAAGAACCTTCACCACGTGCATTACCAATTACTAAACATACGTCATCATCTTCTACAGCAAATTCACCACTTAGTGATACTACAGTTGGTGCACCTGCTGATACTGATTTAACCAAGGCTATACCTTTCTTAGCAGAGTAGTCATCTTTCCAGATTTCTATTTGCAGTCCTACGAAAGAACTATCAGCTACACTTGCTAAGTTTTTAATTCCATCAATAGCTATTTCAATTCCTGCATCGCTATCAGGAATTGTATATCCATCTCCGTTATTAATTGCAAACTCTTGTTTCACCCAAGGATTTCTATGCTCAAACATCTTAAAAAGAGGATCTGAGACATTACGAGATTCTTGATTTGAAATAAGAGTCGTGAAAGGTGCTACATCAGTCCAAAGCTCTTTAGTTACTTGTGGATCAAGGTAGAAATCTCTACGATCCTTATAAAGAACAGAAGACGCACCACCATTATAGAGTTGTTTCTCTGTTGCCATTTGTGACTCCAATCATCATTTATTTATTATATCCTTTTCAGTAACGCATCACTAAACAATTGCTCTTCACCTCTTGGCTGTTCTGCTGTTCCTGATTGCACTACTGCTGGTTTAGGAACTGACAATCGTTCTGCCTCGTTTTGCATTTGTTGTGCTTTCTGTTGCACTACTGGATTAGGATTGCTTCTTAACTCAAATAGTTTAGCTAAATTATCGAGAGTAAGATTATCAGGATTACTTGCCCATTGAACAAATTCAGATGATTTGGATTGATCCCAACCATAACTGTTTGTTGCATGGCTATAAGCCTGTTGCCTCATCATATCGTCTTGCTGTCGTGCCATTTGCTCTTGATATTGAGCTTTCATTTGTTCTTCACGTTGCGTTTCTCTGTCTTGCAAGTATTCTAATCTATCATCACGATACTTCTCTTTAGCTAAACGATACTTAAACGATTCACTATTTGGATCGCTATAAGCATCTATCTCGTTGTAACTAACTGGTCTCTCTGGTGCGACTGGCTCCTTCAATGAAGGTTCTTGCAATCCTTGTTCAGGGTATGCCTGAGTTTGTCCATTGGAGGGTTCGGTATTCTGTCCTTGATTTCTGTAGTAATCTACTTCCTGTCTTAGAGCGTTCAACTCACCCTTGGCTTTGTCTGCTTGTGACTGCCAGTACTCGAAACGAGTTTGGTCTTCTTTTGGCGAAGCGACCACCTCGCTGGGTTCAGTAATTGTACTCGGTGCTTGTGGCACTTGCTCAACTTGAATACCAGGATTTTCTATTTGTGTCCCTACAGTCTCTTGTGGAGCTTGGTCAGCATTACGTACTTCCAAAATTTGATCTGTTTCCATTTGTTGTTTTTCCTTTACGATTTGTTATTATCAGCAATCGCTTTCTTCAATTCTTTTTTACAAATCCAGTTTCATAGTCAAACTGTAAAGGATTTGTTAAGCTACTTAGCTCATCTACTCCCCACATAACTGGATCATTGTCAGGGTTACCTATGGTTTGCTGTATGTTTTGATATCCATAATCCATACTGCTTCTAGGGTCTTGAGCTTGTTCCCATTCATTCTTTCCGTAATATGGATCATAAATTGGACTAACACCTTCTGCTTTGTAGCCTTGTCCATATTTTCCTGCTCTCATCGTTCCAGACACAACTGGCACTTCAGCTAATGGCTCATTGTTTTCTGCAACTCCTTGCCCATATTGACCTCTGTAAGCATCCATAGATGAGGCAGTAAGAGGCCCCATTTTTCCATCTACTTTTAGCATTTCACCATTTTTATCTCTGAATCCAAGACTGTTTAACATAGTCTGCATACTCTTAACGCCTTCGCTATTTAATTTTGAAGGGTCTTTCATAAATCTATCCAACATTAATCTTTGATTCACAGCTTCTGGTTCTTTTGGATCAACAGATGCTGGTGAACTTGCTGTATACTCTTCTGCTCCTTGTTTATTAGCAGGTAGCAATTCTGTAGTAGCGTCTGTAAACATAGGGGTAACTCTTCTATCTATTCCGTAATCTCCATGTTTTCCACTAGCCATAAGGTCACGCTGTCTGTCCATTTCTGGCATATTGTTCTGCCTATGATAGTTTAATAACTCTTGAGCTTGTGGCGTAATATTTCCAGAAGCCTCTTGTGCCATTGCTTGTTGCAAGGGAGATGTACCATAGTATTGTCTACCAATATTTGGGTTGGACATCTTATTTATAAATCCTGATATTTTATCTCGAAAGCTCATCATTCGTCCTCTATGCTTAATAGTTCTTCATTCATCTGTCTTTGTGTATTATCAGCTTGTGGCTCTACTTCTTCTTTTGCCATTTTTAATTCATCTGCCAAACGAGTCGTGTATAACTTTTGTGCCATTTCCACTTTAGCTTCTGCTTTAGCAAGTTTCTTTTCAAACTCTTTGACTTCCACTCTTTTTCTATCGTGTAATGATTCACGCTGTGCAGTCTGTAAATCACCTTTAAGTTTTTTGATCTCATCTTGTTGAGCCTGTACTTGACCCTGTAATTGTTGCATTTGACCAGCTCTCTCCAATACGCCTTCCATATCTGCAACATCTGTTTGCTTTAAAACCTCTGTTTGATCAATCAAACCACTCTGGAATAACTGCATATAATATTCAAATCTTGCCCATCTATTTGATGGTAGTGTAGACCCTGACAATACAATTACATCATACTTACCTATGGTTATATCATTTACTTTGCCCATGTAATTACCAATGTCATCGTATACAGGAGAATTCAATGTGACTTCTTTAGGCATATTGTTAGGTTGCATTAGCCTAAATACTTTTTCATCTGTGTAAACATACTGTATCAATCCAACTACTACTTTAGCTAGTTGGTTGATACCTTCTTCGATATCGTCACGTTTAGACTTAATACGTCTTTGACCATATTCGTCTAATGCTACTGTGCCTTTAAATGTCTGTGGAGCACCTGACATATCTCCTTGCATCATAGCATAAATACCTAAGATACGCTCTATATCAGCTTTTGCATCTGCTTCGTTTTTATACAACTCGTTGGGTAATGGAACAGGGCCAGCAACAATTGGAGTCCCTAGCTCTGGGTCAAACTCAATAACTGCTGTTCCAGCTCGTCCCCAGTCTTCTTCCAATTGCTTTCTATTAATAGCACCACGTGGTATAAGGAGTTTTGTATTAGTAGAGGTAGACGCATGAGCAATGATTAATGAACGTATCTTATTTATGTACTCTTGTAATCCCTTTACTAATCGTACATCACTAATAGGATATGGATTTCTATTCCATCCCTTCATATTAGGTACGATAGGATACTCCTCAATAGGTAGGTTCACTTTAAACAACTCTTCGTCACCTACGTGAACACATTGCATCACTTGACATATCTCAATGTCGTTTACAAATATTTTACCATCTTCTATTAAATGTGCTATAGTAATAATATTTATCTTTGTGGTGCTATTAGGAATTGAACCCACATGCTCTTCACCTGCCATAGGTACTTGTTGACCTGTTTGCTGATCTACCATTAAATGGAAGGTGTCTCCTTGTTCTTCGTGGATTCTTATGTAATCAGCAACAGTTTTTGAATCAGTAAATATTTGTTCGCCTTGTGGAGTTAATAATAATATAGCAGGTTGTTTCATATACTCGTCAAACTGCTCACCTGATAACACTTTTGTTTCATCCCTATATGGATCGTATACTTTATGATAAGGCTGATATTCTTTGTAGTAACGCTCTATTAATTCTAATTCTCTTTCGTCTGTTATGCTTGTACCTGTGCTTCTACGTTTAAGAGTAACATCTTGGCTTTCTCCACCATAGCGACTATCAGATGCCATAGATATGTAACTAGTTTCTTGAGAACTTCTAATAATATCTTCATAGTCAGGATACGCTTTAACTAACGAATCTTCACTAACAGTCTTTGCAACAATAATATTACTAGCATCTCTACAAAAAGGATCTTTACTAGATGGATCAAAATACACTTCCAAAGGATCTATTGATTTTACTTTAACTTCTCCAGATCCAAATCCATCATTGTTATCTACATACGTGTACATAACTCCCATGCCCTTGACATAGTAATCATCTACTGCTTGTTTTAATTCTACGTTGCCTTTAGATATGTCCCATACATATGCCATAATATCGCTAAACATTCTGCCTACTCTATTATCACTAGTCTCACGTCCTGTAGACTGAAACTTAGGTTTATTAGATGTAAGCATAGCTTTTGCCTGTTCAACTGCAGAATACACTACATTGACAACGATAGGCTGTTGGGATCTGTTTTTTAATGCTGTAGCTTCTTCATCAGTCCATTGTTTACCATTACGAAACTCATTGTCTTCTACAGCCTGTGATGCCCAAGATTCTCTTGCTGAACTGTATTCTTTGAGTAAATCTTGGGTGAGCTGGGTGCTCTCTGATTTTTTATGCATAAACCTCGTAGCTAACGATTATAGTTCTTATACGCTAAAGTAAAACTTTAGTTCCCAACTTTTTAGGTATTTACGTCAATACCAAGAGAATACAAACTATCCATTAATATTTGCATACTATCTGGATAATTACAATTCGATGGTATAAATAATTGCGTACCATACTTTGTTAAGCAATTCATACGTAGTTCTAAAAATAGCATTTTATAAACATCGTCTTTATAATCTATTAAATTGGTTAAAACAGACATTCCACTCTGATAGCAATTGCAAACGCTAGTAGAAGAATAGTACAAATCTAATGGCTTTATTGTTTCTACAGGTTCATTGCAGGTTAAAGAGATAATAATTATCAATCCTATAAAACCAACTATTAAGCTATTTTCCATGATATGTCTTTGCTTTCGTATCTTTCATTTTGTTCTTTTGTTTCTTCTTTATGGCTAGGCCTATATACACCTTTCATAGCGTAGAACATTCCATCTAATAAGTCATCATGTTTACCCCTTGGGTACAATAACAACTCATTTTTTAGGTCTAGCATGTCTTTTTTCATATGCATTTTGCCTTGGGCAAAATAAGGCTCCATTGTTTCCAATCTAGATGATTTAGAAGTCCTGGGACTTTCTTTAATTTCCAAACCAGATATAAATATATTTTCTTCTTCACATCGTGTACGCAAATACTCTCGTAACATCTCCTGATAGCCAACAGACTCAATACGTACCTTAGAAGGCTTGTACATCTTAAAATATTGTATAATGCTTTCAGCTAAATTCATGGGCGTAGCTCGTTTGCGATAATAAGGTAATACATACCTGTTGTTATCTTTATCTACAGCTATAGGCATAATAACCGAATAATCTGCAGTTTTGCGTATTGAAGAAGCTGGGTCTACGCCCATAAATATGTTTACTGGTATGGAAGGGGTATCTTCTTTAGTTAAGAA
>VMHT01144434.1_pt1 | contig 10167 bp, 12 predicted proteins | sample 4693611 | NCBI WGS metagenome assembly VMHT01 (sample SAMN12280063, study PRJNA550983) | marine metagenome | isolation source: seawater sampled from same location over 5 years 0.02-0.2 micron viral filtrate | place: USA: collected off the coast of southern California halfway between the port... ...
GGCTTGGTTGCGCTGGCGAGAACACCACGGAAGAATCCGATGGTTCCGTCAGGGTTGGTGATCTCATTTGCGATGTTCTTCCAATCGAACTTACCGCGGTAGTTGACAGGGTCGAAGCTGAGTCCGTTAGAACCGCTCATTGGGTTAGGAATGAGGGCTTCGCAAACTTCAGGGTGAAGAACGTAAGCTGCTTCAAACGGAGCTGATTCGTAAGCTCCGTTTGGAGTCGCGATCCCACCAGAAGACACACTGTAAGGCTCAACAAGTGAGTAGTCGGCTGCGTAACGTGGAGCAAGATCGTCAACGAGGTGGTAGAATCCACGGAAGGACTTCTCGATACCAAGTGGGGCGATCAGGTCACTGACCTTAGCGTTGTTGTAGCGAACGTCATCGCGGAATCCGGCCTCAGTCTGGAGCTGGTAAGAAGCCTCAGAAGAAAGGACGAGAGAGAACACAGGTCGGCCGTTCTCACGACCGTAAGCATTCGATCCAGCACCTTGGCGGATAAGGCTATAGTAGATCTTATCGAGGATCGCGTTAGATACGTTAGCGGTAACACCCGCAGTAGGGACTTTAGCCGAGGACTCTTGACCGCCAGTAATAATGGTCCCAGTAGCTGCACAAAGAATTTTGTTGTCAGCGATGGCGTGGAACTCGTCACGGTAGCGGTTTTCCCAAGTGTTGCGGGTAACTTGCGTCATGATGTCCATGATGGCACGGAGCTGGTCCTGACGGTGTGCAGCGAAGCGGAGGTCTTCAAGCGAAATGCGTGGAGACTCAATCACGGCGCGTTGCAGCGAGAAAGGCTTCAGCTTCTTGTTGAACTGGACATACGAGCGGCGGTCGGTTCCGACAGGGTCGTTGTCACTAGGATCATGACCGTCACCACGCCCACCTTGGACATCTTGTGCGGCGTCGTCAATCTGGCCTGTGGGGAGGTTAGTGGAGGTAAACTGGTTACCTACGTTAGACCATGCACCTGACCCAGCGAGAGTGGTTCCTGCGGCGTCTTCCGTTGCAATAGCACGGTCGTATACGAGCGTGGTCTGCTGATAACCCATCCCATCAGGGAAAGTGGACTGTTTAGTGAGGTCGAGCCACGGTGAAGTGTGGAGCGTGCGTGAGTAAATGTCGCTGCCGATGCGGTTAGCTTCTTCAGCGAGGATCGTGTTGATGGAGGCGAGGCCAGTAGACCCCACATTAAAAGTAGACATTGTTCTAAAATAATAAAGGTTTGCGCTTCCGGCCAACGGGGTCGGAAACTAAAAGAGTTTAGGACGAATCTCTTAGAACTATTCAATGGCTAGAGCAACCAGAGTTTCTATGTGCTTTATCAGTTGTTTTTAGAACTATTCAAAGGCTAGAGCAACCCAACTGATAAGCGAATCTTAACACCGTATGCCAATCTGTCAACGGGGTCGCTCAGACGCGAGGGCCGTCAATATCAGTAGCGAAATAATGGCGAGTAGGGATGCCTCGTAATAATCCATAACTAAAAGGGGCCAGCTTAATGCTGACCCCATTATATGTGAATGTAGTTAAGTTTGTTACACCGCGCCCAAAGCAGCGTTGATCCGTTGCTCAAAGGTCATGTCGTCTGTAAGGCCTGCCGGATTAGCGGAAGATTTAGTCTGGCCCGACATCGCTGGCTCTGAGTCCTCGTATTCTGCAAGCTGGTTTGTCAGCATCTCGATCTCTTTCTGCGATTGGAGGTAGTTCTTCACGATAGTAGGCAAAAGCTGCGCTGATACAGAGTTATAGGCATGGTCTACAGGGTGTAGGACAGCGGGGTCGGTATCTGAGGCCCTCTGCTGGATGCTTTCCATGTCTATCTCTTCAATTCCTTGAAGGAATGGTAGCTTTTGCTGCACTCTTTCCACCACGTTTCGGGTAACATTCTGACGTAGTTGGACTTTTTCGGCTGTTGCCGCGAGTGCTTTCTGCTCTTCTAGCTGGTTCGCTTCTGCTAGGGCGGCTTCTGCGTTCTCGTAAATATGTTGGCGTCGGTCTAAAATAGGGTCGACGTCTTCCATGATGCGGAAGATTCGCGCCTTATCTCGGTCCGAGGCGTCAGGCATTAATTCAGCCAGTTGAGCTTCTTGCTCGTCAGCGTCATCTAAAGCGATGATGTCTATTAAAGTATCTGAGTCCACGTCATATTTATCCGCGATCTGGTCGGCTTGTTCCACAAGAGCTGATAAGGGTTCATTAATGGCTGCTTGGTATGCTTCGGTCTGCTCAAGGTTAGTAAGAGCTTGTTGCTGCTCGTATTGAGCAAGTCTCTCTTGTAACTGCTCAACATCTTTATTCTCTGCGAGAGCCGTTAGTTCCTTAATCTTTGACTCATATTCTGTGGACTGTTGTCTTAATTGCTCCAACTCTGAACGGTTCGTCCGAAGCTCAGTTTTGAGTTCTTTGAAACGGTTAGCTGCTTTAGGGGTCCACTCGTCACCAATGTCCTCCGTTAGACTCTCTATAGGGTCAACTTCTCCGTCAACTACCTCATCGGACCCTTCCTCCTCTTCGGCATACTCTTCGGATTCTTCTTCCTCATACTCTTCGTAACCATCTTCAGGTTCTTCTTCGGGATACACTTCTTCGGTGTCCTCTTGACCCATGTTCGCGAAAGCGGCTTCCAGTGATGCTTCAAAGGAAGATGGTTCAGTGGCATCCGGCAGGGCGTCGGTGTTGGTGGGTGCTTCTACGGCTTCGGTAGCTTCTACGGCTTCGGTGGCTTCTACAGGTGCGTCCATTCGTCTGGTTGGTTGGTTTTAGTGGTGGATGGCCGATGAGTCAGCTTCTCCAGATCATTAAAGGCGTCCCTGTATCCCGCATACCAAGCCAGTTTATGGCTGTTCGCTTGCGGATCTGCATCCAACGACGTAACCGTTGGGCCAGAAGCCTCTTTCAAAATTGCGACTGCTTGTTGCAAGGTAGGGTCGTCAATGATCTCCTTGAGCCTTGTAACTGACTTTAAATCGTTGAACCAGTGTTCCAGTTTGATGGGAACAGTGGCTTTCTTTTTAGCTGGCATTATTCTTGTTCACGAAACTTCAAGGCGGCTTGCGCGTCGCGGATCGCTTGCTCTTGGTCGAACTTCTGTTGCTTGATAGCCATGTCTAGTTCAGCCTTCTGCTGTGTGATCTGCATATCGACTTGCGCCTTCTGTAGCTTCATGTCTACCTCAGACATCTGAGGCTGTCCAGCCCCTTCTTGCATATTTTCTGCCTGTTCTCTCTGGATCTTCTCCAACGCCTTCATGGTGTTGTTGATCGCCTCTTCGGCATACTGGAGAACCTGCTTGGCGTTACTGACCACGGCCCCCAATGCAGGGTCACCGGATGCGTATTGAGCGGTCTCGGAAATGTGCTGGTAGAGTGCCTGCAACGCCGGAAGAACCTGCTGCGGATCTGCTTGGCCTTCGTTGATGGCCTGAATGAATTGCTGCAACAACGGAACGTGTAGCTGCAAGTGCTGGCCGTGTAGCTCGCTAGATACAACCGGAACCTGCTGACCTTGTTGCAACTGCTGGTTCTCAAGATACGCGATCTTGGTATCTACCGTCTGTCTCTCCGACTCTTGTGCCGGAACGTAGCGATCCGCGAGGTCGTGGCCGACACGAGTGCTAACGATGTCACGAGTAAGGTTGCGGCGACCAACGTCGTCGAATTGGCCACTAATGCCTTGAAGCTCGCGAAGCGAGACGAGTCTGTTGGCTTGCGATCCATTGCCAATGGAACGAACTGCTTTGGTTTGTGCGACATCTAATTTTTTAATGAATTCTTTATCTACGCCCCGCTTCTCGCAGCGGTCGAAGAAATCTTTAATCGCCGCGTCAGGTCGTTTAGACTGGATAACACGGCGGACCATCTCGCGCATCAGGCGAGTCCAACTTGAGTAGAATAGGTTTAGCGTTGAACCACTGATCCTTGTAGCGACATCCATGTCTGCTACTACCTGCATCTTGTTCTTGTATGGTGAAGTCTGGTTCGGCCCATACGGCGACATCGTATCAGTGTTGAGGTTCAACTGCTGAGTGAGATCCTGCAAGGCTGGCTGGACTGCGGTCCCTAAGTTCGGAATAGCCTTCTCAACGATCTTCACGTTAGGCGACATCACGGCATACGCGCCGTAGAAGGTAAAGCTGAGTTCGTCTAGTGAGCGTTGGTTCTCAGGCTGAATCATAACAGCCGACGCCAACATTGCGCCGTCGATCTGCTGGCATCGTAACCTGTTGCTGGTCTGGACGTGGGCGAAGATCCGCTGGCCTAGTCCTCTAATCGAATGGTAAGTGCCGTTACTACCCACTCCGTAAGTGAAGAAGATATACGCCTGTTCAGGCGAATCGTAGCGACTTACCTTTTTATACATGAAGTCTTTAGGACTGTTCTCAGCGGAAATGTAATGGCTCACGCTACCGTCAAGTTCGCGCACCCAGTAATGTAGCACGTCAACGGTGGGGTTCTGGTGTCCGGTGTAGAGGTCGTTGTTTTTGATCTCTACTTGAAGATCCTCGTAGTCAGAGTAGGTGTTTCCGCTGTTGGTCCGGCTAGTTGTGCGGACGTTTTTAAGCATCGCACGTTTTACTTCTGCTACATTCCAGCCTACTGCCTTGGCGGCCTTTTCGTTCTTAATGAAGCCGTGCAGCTCATGTAGGTGGTAGCGGCGTCGTCCAACAGCGATATCGATGGCGTCTTCCGTTGCCTGTGACTGACGTGGAATCAGAATGTCGTTGAATCCTCCAACGCGGAACTTCCAGTCATCCGGTGAATCAAAATAGGTGATACCGACTCCATGTTTCACGAACTGGGTGCAGAGACGGAGGTAACTGCTGTGGAACTCAGGCCAGCGTCGGAATAGGTCTGTCAGCTCTTGAGCTACGATGTCCTCCTTTGGCCCCTGTTCGCTTCTCTCCCCTGTTGTGGACTTGACCTCCACAAGACGCTCCAAAGAGCTGTAGAGGTCAACGTAGGCCGAAAGAGAGATATCCAGTAGACGCTGTGCTTCTCCGAAGTTTAGGTTGGTCTTGAGTCCCTGTCCACTGGCCGCTAACTGTGCTTGGCTGTAAGGGGCGACGCCATCGAACATACTGTCGATACGCGAACGATTTACGGCGCTCCCTTCATCAGCTTTAAGCAAAGTGTTGAAAATGGAGACCGCACTTTTGACGTCTCGTAAGCGTGTTTCGACCTTCTTGCCTTTCTCATCAAAGGGGTTGAGTTCTAGGCCGTCAAGTTCGTGAAGATTAGACATGCGAGCTGATTCTATAGATTTATCGTTGTATGTCAAGATTAGGTAACTAAGCGTCTGGCCACACTTGCGCCACTAATTGGGAGACCTTTTTGTTGTGTCTTTTACCATACTTGTTCCTGATCTGCACATAGGGGGTATTATTCCTATCTTGTTCGGTAACAATATGGGGTCGAGTGTTCCTTGCTCCAGATATCCGCCAGACGGCTCCGTATGAAGTGACGCCATAATTAGGGTAGTCAGGTATACTTCTGATGTTCTTCGGGATCGGAGTCTCTTCAGGCAATCTAAGGTGTTTGTCGTCGTGGTAGAATCGGCACGGTCGACCGCCATCTGAACGTATCGTCGTGTAATACCCTCGCGGTGACCAATATCGGGTCAGCCTCTTGTTGGTTTGGTTATTGTATACGTAGTTTGTGTTCGTAAGCGAGTAGTCTCTCGCGCCTCTGATTTTCTCTAACGTCATTTTCATCTCGGCTATGGTGCTGTAATTATTTCCGTTTGCAAATAAAAACTTTCTAAAATATGATGTGGTGCCGTAATTACTAATTACAGCACCAAAGGGTTTAAAGAAAAGTTTTTATCTATGTAGAGAAATAATTACCGCACCAAAGTTATTGCCTTTTCCTTGATTCTACAAGGTTTTTCCTCTGCCGACGAATCCGTTCGCGGTTTTTACGGTAGTAGTCGGCGTTATAACGCGCTAACTTTTTCCTCGATTCCTCAAATTCTTCCGGCTCAAGGAAGGCTTGCAACTCTAATTTTCGGAGCCTCTCCAATTTATTTCGCTCGTAATAGTCGTTTTGGTAGGCCAGTCGCGCCTTCCTGTTTTTCTCGTAATACGATTTTTCCATAGCTCATTATGCTCATCAGAAGCACTTCGTCAATTTTTTTCTACACACATATATACTATCAACAGCGCGTCACAAAAAAATCACCCCCCACCCGTGGCGTGTAAATGTTTCGGTGGATCGTGATTCCTGAATAATGGCGCGGGGCGCGGGGCTCATGGGTCGGAGCTTGTGAAACGGGCACAAAAAAAGCCCCGCATGGAATGATCCATGCGGGGCTTGAAGCGGTTTACTTAGGAAACCTTTTTAGTGCTCTCTTTCCATTGGGCGAAGAGCGCGCGCCCTTCCTTATCAAGCTGACCATACTTTTCAGCGAAGGCACTCCATGCAGCCTTGGCGCGGTCTAATGGCGTGCCCGTTTCGCGGGGCTTGGATACCTCAGTCTTGATCTCTTCCCATAAGAATGACTGATCAATCTCCCCGACCTTTTCAACTCCGCCAAGCTCCTTAGCTAGCTTTTGAATGATACGGGGCTTCACGGTATCGCGGAGCTCCTCATAGGCCATCTTAAAGTCTACGCCACGTATTTCATCCGTAGGTAAACCAATGTGATCCTTAATCAGTTTACACTGATCAGAGGTAGGAGCTTCACTCAACTCTAACCCGCTCTCAACGAACGGAACGAAAACGCAAGCCCTCGAAAGGGCAGAGCGGAGAGTAGCTTCCTTCTCTTCCCATTGCTTGACCGTTGCAGCCTTCTTGAGTTGAGGAACAAACCATTTCTTCGCACTATCTAAGGTTTCCCCTTTGCCTTTCATCTTATCAACTAAGATGCCAGCGTAGCGATAGCCAAGGTGCTTTTCCTGAATTGCCAGATCTCTTTTCTTATCATCAATGATGATCGTCTCCTTGATAAGGCCCTTCCAATCGACAGATTGGACTTTCTTATTTGTCTTTGTGCTTTTCATAGCACCCTATACAGGGGGAAGCACAAAGCGTTTCATGCAACGCTTTACCCTTCATCCCGCACCCTGTTTCCTTTTTCCTGTTTCCCTATCAACATTATACTGTAGCCAGATCGCTATCAACATTATACTGTAGCCTACCAGTCAGACGCCAAGACCGAGTGTCTACGGCAAATAAATACCCTTAAAGCCCTCTTAATAAGAGATTTATCTTGTTTAAGCAGTGATATATGGTATACTATAGATTCAGTTGGGGAAGGCACTGAAGCCAGTCCCGCAACCAAAACCAAATACAAATATGAAACACAAAAACACAAAGCTCACTGAGCTATTTACGTCCGTCCCCAAAGCCCACATTCCCGACATGGGTGAGGGGCACGTCTTCGCTAACTGTGTCAGTGAAGAGGAATCGAAAAACCCTGTCGAGGGGTATATCTACCAAGGCCACTGGGTCGGCGTTAATAGCTGGCACGGTGAGGTAGTCTCACCGTCTGGTGAGGTCGTGGCTGAGTTGGCCTCAGACCCGTTAGACCTGCACTTCAGCTCATGCTGGCGCGTCCTGTCGTCTGACGTGCCAGAATGGCTTCAAGAGCTTGATCAGTATGCCGCCCGTAAAGCGGTGGCTGAGGCTCAAGCCGCTCTGGAAAGTTTGCAGGAGGAGCAAGCCCGTAAACAATGGGCTGAGTTCTACCACCTCAAGAAGTCTTATAACGGGACGAAGCTTGGCAAGTTCATTGCCAAAAAAGCCCCCCATCTGGCGCACCTTATCGCGGAATAAATACCCTTAAAGCCCTCTTAATAAGAGATTTACCTTGTTTAAGCAGCCAAATATGGTATACTATAGATTCAGTTGGGAAAGGCACTGAAGCCAGTCCCACAACCAAAACCAAATACAAATATGAAAACAACCACCGCTACTGGATGGGGCAACGCCCCCATCGAAATTACCACCATCACGTCAGACGACCGTGATTTCATCGAAATCCTTTTGGCGACAGGAGGTGCAGCGTGAAAGAACTATGCAACGCCTTGCGACGCGCAAGAAACGGCGAAGACCCCATGATTGAGTTGGAGTCAGCTTGCGTGAATCTCGGAGCTACTCGCTTCGGAGAAGTCGGAGAGGTTGTGGCGTATGACGCTACAATCCATGACGATCTCGACGGAGGGATACTCCCCGATGATCCCGTGAAAATCATGCTGTCCGGCCTGATGTTCCCTGATGGGACAACTGTCAGGGCGGAGGTCAGGGCGCATGTCGAGTTCGCCGACCATTGGATAGGCCGCGCTTTTTTAGCGGCTGAGGAGCTTAAAGGATTGCCGACCATTGATAATCCTCTAGGCAGCACCTCAAGATAAACCTGAACGAATACAAATACAAATGAAACCAAAAATATGGGTGATCTCTGACACCCACTTCCATCATAAGGGCATCGTGTCGGTAGGCGCGAGGCCCCCACACCACACCGAGTTGACCGAGGCTAACCTTAATCGGTGTGTCGGTGCGGACGATATCCTCATCCATCTAGGCGATGTCATCTTTGCGAAGATGACCAAACTAGAGCGGCTCCTCGACTTCCCGTGCGCCAGCAAAATACTGGTGCGTGGGAACCACGACAATCAAAGCACGTTCTGGTATCTCCGTAACGGCTTCGATGCTGTTGTCGATTCATTTAGCATTAAGTATGACGGCCTTGATGTCTTGTTCACCCATAAACCACAAAAAGAGTTTACAGGTGACTTAAATATCCACGGCCACCTACACACGCTCTCACACCGCGAGGGGGAATCCGAGTGGTATCGCCTCGATAGCCCCCACCACCACCTATTCAGTTTAGAATGGGAAGCCTACAATCCCGTGCAACTCAAGAACATCACCACCAAATACAAAAACCAATGAAAGCCTTAATCACCAGACTGAAGCTCGCCCTATTCCTACGAATAGGTGAGAGCCTCGGCTTCGATGAAATCGGAATCGACCACGCTGATGGCGCGGTCACAAGTATAACATTCACTAAAACGACCAATGAGCGATAAAAAATACCCCTTCGTCGAAATGAATGACCCTAACCCCGTCGACCATGCGCCATCATGGTGGCTCTTTAACGCAATGACAAGGTCTATAGTTGAGCGGAGGAAAGAGAAGGAAGCTCTCCATTGGCATCAGCCTTATACCGAAGCAGTGCCACTTGATTTGTGGGAACTGTTCCGTGCCATAACTTATGAAAGATATGGTGAAGTAAAACGTGAACGTCTCATGGAGACGGTAGCCTTCTACTCCAAGAAATCTGATAAGTTAGACGCCTATCGTATATACCCCGAGGAAGGTGACGGAATATTGACTGCTGGTAGTAGCTTCAAGCTGGCCGTAGGTATCCGCTACGGTATGGATGTCGATGATTACGATACCCCTTTTGTTTCAAATGAAACGGCGGCTTTGTTTAACCTAGACCCATACCACTGATGTATTACATCAAACAGAACACTCTCAAATTCGAGAGTAAAGATGTCCTCGCGACACAAGGCGCGACTGCGCTACTCCAGAACAATCCTGAACTAGGAGAGGAACTCACCTTTCGCCACTTCTCCGGCGATTGGGGGGACGTTTGTGAGGAGGAGCGTAAGATGAACGAAAGGCATCTCAAGCATAAAATCCACCACCTGATGTCAGTCTTCGACGTTGGGGGCGAGAAGATCTTATTCATTACTGAATGGGATCGTGACGCCACCGTCGTCGTTACATTTGACGAATTCCATGCTTCTTAAACCACCACTTATCACTAAACCAATGAGTAAAAACACAAGAGCCGTGAAAAGCGGAGCCGAGTATGATGTTGTAGTCAGATACTGGCGCAGATGTCTCTGCTTCACTAAGCGAGCGGGTGTCTGCAAAGGTATCAAGCAACAAATGAACCGACGTTACCGCCGTGAGGCGAAGCTAACCCTGAAAACCAACCCTGAATCATGAAAGCTGACGAAAAACGTATCCTTGAGTTGGATGCAAATCCAGACTCTGAGGAGATCCGTGAGAGCGACATCGCGCTTGTTCGCGCTGGTCTCCTATACCTGCCGTCGTGTCACAACGACAAAAAGCGGGTGTCGATGTGGGTCGAGCCACATCCTGACGCGCTGAACTATATGCGTAAGCATGGGCGTTTAAGCCC
>VMHT01014302.1_pt1 | contig 10165 bp, 10 predicted proteins | sample 4693611 | NCBI WGS metagenome assembly VMHT01 (sample SAMN12280063, study PRJNA550983) | marine metagenome | isolation source: seawater sampled from same location over 5 years 0.02-0.2 micron viral filtrate | place: USA: collected off the coast of southern California halfway between the port... ...
AGGGACTAATTTATGGCAATGTTTAAAGCATTTAAGCCTAGTGGCATGGAGAAGATAGCACGTTCTATGGGCTATCAGGGTGGCATGGATAAGTTCCAAGACTTTCTGGCTACTGACCCTGCTAGGCAGCAGCAGATGGATATGTACACCAACAAAGCTGCGCAGATGGCTAAAGGTGGTATGGTTAAGAAATTTCAAACAGGTGGTTCCGCATCTGCAAAAGATGATTTACCAGATAATGTAGCTACCACAGGTGTTGTTGGCGCAGGTGGTACTCCTATTGCTACTATGCCAACGCCATCAGGAGAAGGCCCCGGTGTAACAGACTTTAGTGTACAGCAAATGTATAGCCCCGGTGTACCTATAGGCGGTGAAACTGTAGCTTCTGGTATTCAGTACGACCAATCACAAGACATTGCAGCAGGTACAGGCGAACTATATGGTCAGGTAGCTACACCTACAGCAATGGCACTGACAGCACAGGCAGGTCAGCCTACACAAACACAAGCAAATACAATGCAAGCAGCAAATGCAGCACCCGGCGTAGATGCTGCAATGAATGCCACGCAAGCTGCTCAAGCAAACCCACAAGACCCTCGTGCGCAGATTACTGCAGCACAACAGACTACTTCATCTGTAGGCAATTTACAGGCTGCACAGGGTAATGCTTTTCTTATAAACAATCCCGTACAAAGACAATTACAAAATGGTGAACTAATTAGTGGCACAGGTGTTGACGCTGCTAAAGCTGCTACACTAACTGCACAGACACAGGCTGCTGCAGCTACAGCTAATCCATCAGCACAGACTATGGTAGCTAATCAGCTTGATGGCTTGATGCAGCAGTTTCAAGGTGCTAATCCACCAGCATGGGCTGCAGGGGCTATGCGTAGTGCTACAGCGGCTATGGCTGCTCGTGGTATGGGTGCGTCATCTCTGGCTGGACAGGCCATTGTACAGGCTGCTATGGAGTCTGCATTGCCTATTGCAATGGCAGATGCACAGACAGTAGCCAAGTTTGAATCACAGAACTTGTCAAACAGACAGCAATCAGCAATGCTGGCTGCAGAGCAACGTGCTAGGTTCATGGGTCAAGAATTTGACCAGACATTCCAGATGAAGGTAATGAACGCTAGTAAGATTAGTGACATTGCCAACCAGAACTTTACAGCAGAGCAGCAGGTACAGCTAGAGAACTCACGTGCTGCTAATACAATGAACCTGCAGAACTTGTCTAACTCACAGGCTCTTGTAATGGCAGAAGCATCTGCATTGGCACAGCTTGATACGGCTAACTTGAACAATCGTCAGCAAGCTGCAGTACAAAATGCACAGAACTTCTTGCAGGTTGACATGGCTAACTTGTCTAATCGCCAGCAGACTGAACTGTTCAAAGCACAACAGCGTACACAGGCACTGTTTACAGATACTGCTGCACAAAATGCTGCTGCACAGTTTAATGCATCTAGCCAGAACCAAGTTGACCAGTTCTTTGCTAGCCTGTCTAGCCAAGTGTCACAGTTTAACGCTACGCAGCAGAACGCACAGTCACAGTTTAATGCAGGTCAGACTAATACAATAGCACGTTTTAATGCTGAGTTGAACAACCAGCGTGACCAGTTCAATGCGCAGAACCAGCTTGTGATTTCACAGGCTAATGCACAGTGGCGTAGACAAATTGCTACTGCAGATACTGCTGCTATAAACCGTGCTAATGAATTAAATGCTTCGGCTATTCTTGATATTAGTAAAACAGCATATGACAATCTATGGAACTATTATGCAGACACTATGGAGTGGGCATGGACATCCGCTGAAAACCAGATTGATAGAAACAATGCGTTGGCTATTGCAGAACTAGATGCTAAGACACGTAGTACGGTTGCTAGTGAACAATCTTCTGGTGCAGCAGGTAATGCTATTGGTAGTTTAATTGGTACACTTGGTAGTGCGTGGATTCTGTCAGGTTGTTGGGTTGCACGTGAAGTATATGGTCAAGAAGACATTCGTTGGTTTATATTCCGTTCTTGGTTGCAGTATAAATCTCCTAAATGGTTTAAAAAATTATACATGACACACGGCGAAAAATATGCTAAACTAATATCTAAAGTGCCACCACTCAAATGGGCGACACGTAAGTTGATGGATTTTGTAGTAGAAACAAACAAAGGTAGATTAGATGTCCAGACAGTTTAATCCAGCTATAGCAGCGTATAGAAATTTAAAGATAGATATGTCTCCTAAATCTGAGCCAAAACCATCTACGGGTTTACTCGCACCAAAGCAAAAGCCAATGTCTAATCAAGATGAAGATATGTCGCAGCCTATGTTTCGTGTTATGAAACATGTAGAAGCTATTCGGCGCAAAAGAATGGAAGAACAAGATGTCTGAAGCACAGAGAAACTTTGATGCTCCTATTCCGGGTATGTCACTAACACATGAGTTAGGCGCACGTCCGTGGCAATCTCCACCACAGTATTCTACTATTGATGAAGCTATTGAATATTACATGAATAGCATGACATCTGAAGATTTTATGGACCAAATTATTGATGTTTTAGAAATGGGTGTTCCTGTAGCTTCTGTTGCAAACATAATGCAATTAAAGAGTGTTACAGATGGTTTGCACAGCGTAGATGTAGGGGTGATGATAACGCCTTTGCTTATAGAAATGATTATGTTTTTAGCTGATAGTGCAGGTATCGAATATGAAACAGGTCTGGAAGACCCCAAAAAAGGTCAGCTTAGTGGGGCTAAAAAGGCTAAAGCACTAGAAGAACTTCGTAAAGAAGTAGAGGGTAAAGAAAGCGAAACAGAAGAAGAGCCTGTAATAGAAGAAAAAGTTGAAGAAGAGTCTGAGCCTAAAGGTCTTATGGCTAGGAGAAAATAATGGGATTGTTTGGCGGTAGTTTTGGTAAGGGTTTGTTAACTGGTCTAGCTGGTGGCATTGAGCGTGGTGTGCAAGGTAGCATTGACAGGCACATGGATGATTTGTCTAATTCTAAAAAGTATATGCGTGAACGCCGCAACCAAGAAGAGGCTCGTTACAGAAAAGATTTACAAGACTATAAAGATACTATTGAAGACCTTGCTCGTTATGTGGATAAAAGCAGTTTACCAGAAGGTGCAACTGCATATGATGTTGCTGGTGCATATCTTGAAAGTTCTCTTGGTGGTAGTCTTAGAGAGGGACAAGCTGCAGTTGAAGAACTAAGAAAATCTAAACTTTCCTATGGTGAAGATAGTGCAATGCTTATGTTTGATAAAGCAAACCAAATGGGTTTGACAGCAGAAGATTTGAGTAAACAATTTACAAAACCTGTTGACTTTGACTTTATTAAAGGTGGAGAACAAAAAGGTACTGGCCTATTCTTTAAGAATGTTGATATTCGTGATAAAGCTGCTAAATCTGTTACTATGCCTGTCGAAGAACAAATGTCAGAGATTCAACTTGGTACAGCAAAAACTAAAGGTAAATTTGCAACAAGAGAAGCGCAAGAAAAAGCAGATACTTTGACTGATTTTAAGATAAAGCAAGCACAAGCAGACTACAGAAAATCTTTGACTGATGCTAATTTAGAGGATGCCATGTCTTTTACTGAATATAAAGGACAGATTACCACTAATGTACAAGATGTATTACGTCCTTATGATATACCCGTGGATGCTGATGGAAACTTTAGCCTAAAAACCGCAAAACAACAAGTTAGTGATTTATCATCAGTTTGGACTGATATCGTTAAAAATTCAGTTGACCAAGCAAATACTGCTGTAGGCACTCTTGCTGACAAAGGAAATCTTTCGCAAATTTTAGCAAAAGCATCTTTGCGCGACCAAGGTGGCAAATATGTAATAGGAACACAAACTATTTCAGAAGGACAAGCACTACAGCCGGGTATAGTTTATGAGTTAGTTAATCAAGGCACAAATGAGCCTGAGTTTCACTTATACTTAGGCGAAGAATATGGCAAAGGTAGTTTCGTGCCATTATATGGTCAAGACTAGGAGAGTAGTAACATGGTAAAATTACCAGAGGGTTACACTTTTTCTGCTCAACCAGACGATGATACAGAAGAAAAAGAACAGCCTGTAGTAGAACAAACACAACAAAGTGTACTTCCAGAAGGTTACACTTTTTCTGCACAACCCGATGAACCTATTCGTTCATCTTTAGACAAACCTGTTGTTGAAGAAGTGACAACTGAAAGCATACTTGAAGAAACACTTCCAGAGCCAGAGACAACTGGCCCTCGTTCCAGAAAAGAAATGGAACAAGACGAAGAACTCATTACTGATATTAAACAGCACATGAAAGACCGCTACAATGTAGATGCCGATGAGAAGTTACCTGACTTCTTTACTGGCTATCTCTTTGGTGGTGACGAAGTAAACAACGAAGAAATCCTAGAAAACTATATGGATAGATGGCGTATGATTACTGGCAACTCTATGGATGCTGGTTTTGAGTTGTCTTATCTGAGTGACTTAAAAGATAGAGAAGCTGAGTTACGCAAAAGCGATAAACCTAATGATATAGAAGAAGCAAATCAGTTAGCTGACCAACGGGCCAGAGCATTACGTGTGTACCAACGTGCAGACGAAATGGCTGGCCTTTTTGGTTCTAAGCGTTATGAAGGTATGAATGGTCTTGAAGTAGCAGGTGAGATAGCTGAAACAGTGGGTGTGAATGTTCTTGCGGCTGTATCTGACCCTATAAATGTATTAAGTGTTGGTTTTGGTAAAATGCTAGGATTAGGTGCTAGTGCTTCTGGTGCTGGTCTTAAACAAGCAATTATGAAAGCTGCTGCAGGCGGTGCTGCAATTGAAGCTGTTGCATCTGCTGGCACAGACATTGTAGTACAGAAGATGGAAATAGAAATGGGTGCTAGAGATGAGGTGGACTACAAACGCACCGCAACTGTAGCAACTATTGCTGGAACTACAGGTGGCGTATTGTCTGGCGTTGCCACTAGAAATGCTGCAACCCGTGTGGAAAAAGCTACTCGTGGTGGTTTGACAGAAGCACTGAAAAAACAAAGAGCAAAACAAGTAAAGTTAGCTGAAGAAACAAATAAAAAATTAAAGATAGAAAGCGGTAGTATTCGCTCTAGGCTTGCAAAAGAAATAGAAAAGACATATGGCAAGGAAGCTGTTATCCGTAATAAGGATGGTACAGTAAAAGCAATCAATTCTGAGTTTATCCGTAAATCTGATGAAGCAAATAAAGCATTTGATGGTGTAGATATTGACTATGATTTGATTCAACCTTCATTATCAATGCAAACTTTTGAGCGTGTCACTGCATCCACTGCTGAATTATTTGAGAAGGTAAAGACGGGTGATATAAAGTTAGTAAACGAGAATGGCAATGCATTTTCTAAAGAGATGCAAGAAAAGTTTAGCAGTAAACTACAGCCAGATGAAATGGTCAGTGAAAGACTTTTGAATATTGTGTCACACATCTCTGATGATACAATGGAAGTTATGACTGATATTATGGGTAAGTATGGTATTACTCAAAGAGAAGTGGCTGCTGCTATGTTTGCTGATGCAAGTATTGCAGGTAAGAAATTAAATCAACTATCACAGTTAAGTCGTGTTATGGGACGTGCTGGTAGAATCAGAACAGCAGGAGAAGCTGGTGAAGCTGCAGATGCACAAGTAACAGATAAACTTAGCACTACCTTCCGTAAACTTGAAGACATTCGCCGTTTAACACTGGTTAGTGGCGTGGCTACTGCTGCACGTAACAATATATCTCAGGTGTTGCGTTCTGGTGTTGATACGTTGGTGTATGGTTTTGAATCTGCAATTAACCCGAATAAAAAGTTTGGCCTTCGTAATACGCTTGCACAAGTAGAAAACACATTCTTCTATCAGCAAGATGCGGCAACTATGGCGCAGTTTATGCTGGACTTAGCACCTACACAAAAACAAAGATTTTATAACCAGTATACAGAGGTTACAAATGCCTTTGCAAGAAAGAACCCTTCACAAGCATCTATGGCTCGTCAGGGTGATGGTCTTGTAAGTGAAAACCCAATTCTGGATAAATGGGAAAGTGTTATTACCAGTGTCAACTATCTAAACAGATTACAAGAAGCTGTATATAGAAACGGTGCGTTTACTACCTCAATACAGCGTCAATTGTTCGATAAAGGTATCGACATGATGGATGTGCTTAGAAACGGCACCATTACTGAAAATATTCCAGAAGATATGATTGCTAAAGCTGTTGATGATGCTCTTGAATTTACCTATGCAAGTCAACCAAAGACGGAAATATTTAGACAAGCAAATAACTTCATTGTAAAGAGTGGCTTGACGCTGGCTATACCGTTCCCCAGATTTATGTTTAAAGCACTTGAAATGACTTACAATTATAACGCCACAGGTGCTGTTACCGCATTAACACGTATTGGTATGCAAAAAGCAAAAGGTGGTGCAATAACGGATGGTATGTATCGTCAGCTTGCAGAGGGTGTAGCTGGTGGTGTGCCTTTGATTGCTCTTGGCTACACATTACGTGACCCTGAAAATGGTATGGCAGGTTCAGAGTGGTACATGATGCAAGATGGTAAGGGTAATGAATTTGATGCCCGTCCATACTTCCCTCTTACACCATATCTATTGATTGGAGAAATCATACATCGTATTCAAGAAGACAGACCAGTGCCAAAAGTATTTAACACACGTGAATTGATAGAAGGCTTTACAGGCACTAACTTCCGGGGTGCTGGTCCTATATCAAAAATGACAGAGGACTTCTTGAATGCTGCAGAGGGCGGTGGAGATTTAAACTTTAAGTTTAGTGTGGCTCAGTTAGGTGAATACTTAGGTGAAGCTGCAGTTGGCTATGGTCAGCCTCTTTATCAGTTAGGTGACTTTACAGACCAAAATCAACGTAAGAAAGACTACAAAGAAGACCCAGAGTTTGAAGGTGCTGTTGACGCTTTCTTTGAGGGCTTTAGCAGACCATTTGCAAGTCGCATTGGGCGTATCTTTGAATCGTACAGCGACTACAACTCTGACTTGCCTGACTTGGAAGACCCACGTTTCAAAGACCCACAGAACCGCATCATGCCATTTATGAAGCTGATGTTTGGTGCTACGTTCTCTCGTGTGCCACCAAAGTATGTAATAGAACTAAATAGTATGGGCTTTACATACAGAGACTTTATGACAAACACAGACACACCATCATTTAACAGGTACATGAACCGTGAAATGGGCGAAGCCATGAATCGTGAGATGGAAGAGGTGTTAGCTACAGCCCGTCAACAATATGGTGACGATGAGAAAGCTGTGGCTGCAGAGGTACGTGCCTACATTTCAGAGCGTAAAGCTGGTCTGTATGCTGAAATGCAGGATAGAGATGATACAACAGGTCTTGCTGCTCTACGTAACAAGTTCAAAAGACAGTCACCGTATGCTAGGAAGTATGCGATGAAAGCATTTAAAGATAGCTATGGAAGAAGTCCTGCTGAAACAGACGACCCAAAACAAAACCTAGAAGATTTATATGAATTAAATAAACTAGCAGCAAGTCCAAGGACAATGGCTAAACAAATAAAATAAGGGGGCAATTAAGCCCCCTCACTTTTATCTATTATCACCGTCACCCTGTAGACGATTCCTAGCTTTCCTGTCAGCCAGTTTCTCCAAGTTGTCTTCCATAATTTTACCAAGGTTCATGTCCACTTCTTTAGCAAGCATGGCGCAGTACCAAAGTACATCACCTAACTCTTTGCCTATGGCGTTTAACTTAGCGTGATAATCTTCCCTGTCTGCACCATCACGTATTAGTTTTTTTACTTTATTAGCAATCTCACCAGCCTCACCAGTAAGCCCAAGAGTTAAATACTCAAGGGCTTTATCTTTAGGGAAGATAGCAGTAGCTGCTGCTTTATTTTGATACTCTGTTGCAGTAATGTTACTCATATATCGCTCCTTCATCCATTTTTCAGCATCTTCCTTTAACCCCATTATATTGACCTTTCTCTAGTTGCTCATAATAAGCATCGTTCCACCCACGCTGCCACTCTCTGTACTGCATGGTGTTAGGGTCAATGTTAGGACGATTTTCTTCAAAGACTTGTTTTTTACCTTTCTTGACAAGCCTACCACCACGCTTAAACGCATCGTAGCCCCACTGGTATTGAATACGTAGTGGAGCATCATATTTACTTAAACCATTACGCCGCATCTTTAGTCTCCTTAAATGCTTTGATTACGTCAGAGGAAAACAACTTCTGCAGATTCAGTAAGTACATACGTGCTGCATTATTATCACCGCCAGAAACACTCTTTTTGTAATCTAAGTTATTGATAATCCTTTTTAGACTATTCGTGTCAAACACAAGTGTAGCAAACACCTCATCATCAATACACAAATTGTGAAACCAGTAGTCTGATTCAGTAGCTGCAATGCCGCTAGGTTTACCGTAGCACTCATATTCAATAGCTATATTACCTGTACGCATCCACATACCACGTTCACTCTTTACCTCAATCTTCTTGTCTTGCAGCATGTCTGCAACCATCTGTTCACGCACCTTGCCGTACTCAAGGTCAATGTCAAACTTCTTGCGGTCTTCAGTCTTGGGTTCCAGATTCTTCATTACTTTCTCCTTCAGTTGTTTTAGGGAAGTATTTAACAAGCATCTCTAGCTTGTCGTGATAGTTAGCAATCTCTTCAAGTTCATCTTCTATCGCAGTTTGAATGTCCTGATGCTCACCAATACCAACTGGATGTGTGAGTAAGATTTCTACGTTAGCTTTGTGCTTATTAATGTGACCTATCAAATGCGAACTCTGCGCATCAATCAGCATGTTTCTCATCTTGCTTCTCCTTCTCTTTTTGTTTCAACCATTCTTCTCTGCTTGGGTGGTGGGCAGGTGGGTTATGTTGCACCCACCCGTCACCTTTTTTCCATACTACACTCATGCTGCGTTCAAGTCAACTACTTCACAGACGCCAGCAGTACAAGCTAACTCACGTCCACCTGATGTAGTATCTTCCTTCTCAAACTCCTGCAGCATAGACCAGTCTACGTTCTTTGGCATCTTAGCTGCCCACTCTTTGTAGGTGTCAGCATCAATGTCCTGATAAGGTGCTTGCTGATATGTATGCTCACTGAATGGCAGGAAGCTAATACCACTGACCTCATCAAAGTGTTCGTAGACCCACGCACCTACAGCCATCCACTCATTCTCTTTTACTGAGATGGTGACTGATGGTTTGTGTTCACACCAGTGACGCTGGTAAGTCAGCCACAGTTCTAGCTGTTCGATGGCTGTCATACCTGTACGTGTCACTGCGTTCTTAGGTGACTTCATAGGAAAACTAAACACTGTCGTTGAGTCGGGCTTCATTACGTCAGGTTCAGCAGGTATATCCTGTGAAATCAAGAACTGGGTCAATGGGTCTTTGTTATCCCCACGGACAGTGCGAATATAGTATGGGTTGTGTCTAGCATGAATGCCACTAGCACTATCTACAAGCTGTGATACCGTACCACTAGGCTTGACACAGGTGATAGCAGCAGACTGCTCAATGCCAAGTTCAAATGCCATAGCTGCATTAGCTTCAATAGCAGTAACACGTAGCATCTCAAGTGTATCGGCTACTTCCTTACCCTTATGCAGTGCAGCACAATCCATGATGCCTGTCAGGGATACACCCAGCAAGCGTTCTTCTTCCGTATTCTTTTGCCACACCTTACGCAGATAGCGGAAGTTTGTTAGTGTGGATTGGAATGTACCAAGAATAGTGGCAAGGCGTACCTTCTCCTTTAGTGATGCCAGCGTGTCGGTTTCACGTGCAACAACCTCTGACAAATTACAGAACTGATATGGACGTAGGATAATCTCAGAGCAAGGATTGCAACCAAAGTCTTGGTCAGCATCACGCCTACCATTCTTAGCTGCTTGCTTCCTAGCTGATTCACGATTAAAGATACCACGCTCACCTGACTTACTATCATACAACGACAACCACTCACGCATGAATGTACCCATCTCCGGCTTAGTCTTGTATGCTACAGAGTTATTAGCCAGCGCACGTTGACCTTCATTCTCCCACCACTGACCTGACTTGGCATGAGCCATCTGGTCATCGTTAAGATTAGACAATGAAATCAATGCGCTACGGCGTACACCACC
>VMHT01046113.1_pt1 | contig 10165 bp, 12 predicted proteins | sample 4693611 | NCBI WGS metagenome assembly VMHT01 (sample SAMN12280063, study PRJNA550983) | marine metagenome | isolation source: seawater sampled from same location over 5 years 0.02-0.2 micron viral filtrate | place: USA: collected off the coast of southern California halfway between the port... ...
GGCTTCTGGAGACACAGGAAAAGGTAACAACTTTATAGAACCTTCTATTATGGAAATGCTACAGCGCATGGAGACAGGAAGGTTTAAAGTGTTTGGACATTTAGAAGAATGGTTTAAAGAGTTTAGATCATACCACAGAAAAGATGGAAAGATTGTACCAATAAAAGATGATATTATTTGTGCTACGAGATACGCAGTAATGTGCGCTCAGTTTGCAGTAGCAGGTAAATCACAGAACTGGGCTGATTACAGCGATCAGTCTCTCCCTATTAAAAACTGGAGTAACGTATAGATGGATAAAGCTATTACAAATGAAGACCTATCAGAAATTGTAAGAAGAGAATTATCTTCTGCTGATTCATGGTCTAACGGAGACTTAGCCGATCAACAGGCTGAGGCACTTGACTATTACTATGGCGAACCATTTGGTGATGAAGAGGATGGCTTTTCTTCTGTAGTAACTAGAGATACTTTAAAAACAGTTGAGGGTATTATGCCTTCACTGATGAAGGTGTTTGCTTCGGGGGATACGTTTGTAGAGTTTGAGCCTACAGGTGCAGAGGATGAGGAAGCGGCACAACAGGCTACCGACTATCTAAACTATATATTTGATAAACGGTGTGATGGATTTAACGTATTATACACATGGTTTAAAGATGCTCTTCTAATGAAGAACGGTTTGGTAGAAGTAAGTTGGACACAAGATGAATTATGTGATATTGAAAACTTTGTAGGTATCGAGGACAGTGAAGTCCTAGCACTAGAAGAAGATGAGAACTTAGAAATTGTCAACAAGGAAGTTAATGAAGAAGACCCTAACCTCTACGATGTTACTGTACGCCGTGACAACTATCGTGGTAGGCCAGTCGTTGACAATATTCCATCCTCTGAGTTTAGGATTAAGGCAAGAAGTAAGAGCATTAAGGATGCCGACTTCGTTGCGAGAGTTCAAGAGGTTAGCATCGGATCACTCATAGACTATGGCTTTAGTCGTGAAGATGTATCAGCAGGACACCACTCTAGCCTTATAAAGAATCAAGTAGAAGACGCTAGGTTTGGAGACGTAGAAGAAGCTAATGACTTTGGCAATAACACAGAAGTTGAATATGTCAAGGCTTGGGTTAAAGCGTTTGATGAAGCTGAAGAAAAGATGAAACTCTTTGAAGTACACATGGTAGGTAATGTTGTTCTTGAGAAAGAAGAAGTAGGTACTATTCCTGTTATTAACTTATCTCCTATTATGATGCCCCATAAGTTTACTGGTGTTAGTGTTGCTGATCTTGTTAAAGACATTCAAGAGATTAGAAGCAAGATGTGGAGACATACTCTTGATAACCTAGCTCTATCTAACGCAGGTAGATATGCCGCAGTAGAGAATCAAGTAAACCTACAAGACCTTATCGACAACCGTATTGGTGGTATTGTCCGTGAGAAGGTACAGGGTGCTGTTAGACAGCTTCCAGTTCCACAGCTAGGTCAGGCTACCTTCCCCTTCCTAAACGAGCTAGACAAGGAAAGAGAAGACCGTGTAGGCGTATCTAGAATGAATCAAGGGCTAGACCCTTCTGCATTAACATCTAACACAGCGGCTACAGCAGTTAACCAAGTAATGACAGCTTCTCAAGAAAAGATACAACTTATTGCTCGCATCTTTGCTGAGACAGGTGTTAAAGAATTATTCTTACAGCTATATCGTTTGTCACGTACAAATAACACAGAAGTAGATATTGTCAAGCTACGTGGTAGGTTTGTTCCTGTTGCTCCTTATGATTGGAAAGATAGATATGATATGGCAGTGACTGTTGGTTTAGGTAATCAGAACAAAGATCAACAGCTAATGCATCTTAACAACATTGCAACAATGCTTCGTGGTATAGGTGAGACGCAAGGTGGTTACCTAATACAACCACAGCATATTCATTCATTAGCGAGTGAGTTTATTAAGAATGCAGGTTATCGTAACCCTGCTAAGTTTATTGGTGATCCTAGTCAGGTTAAACCACCAGAGCCACAACCAAGCCCAGATATGATTGCGGCACAGGGTGAGTCACAGAAAGACATGGCTGACGCTCAGTTGAAGCAAGTACAGGCTCAGGCACAACAAGCAGAGGCTCAGCTAAAACAAACAGAACTACAAATCAAACTAGAGAACATGAAGTTCGAGCGTGAGAAGTTTGAATGGATGAAGAAGAAAGAAGCCGCAGAACTTGGACTTGAGGCAGTACAGAAACGACCAGTAGGTATTGGCGATAGTAAACTAAAGATGAGTGGTGAATAATGGACGCAGAACGTAAGGCTCAAGTAGCCCGCGAACTCCTAAGAGGTGGTCTCTTAAACGAGGCCATTGAGGAGATACAACAGAACATCTCGATAGCTTGGGCGAAGTCAGAAGAAATTGATGAACGTGATGAGCTATGGTACATACAGAAAGCCATAGGAATGGTTGAAGATGTAATAGAAGGATATGTAAGTAATTACGAGTACCAACAAAAAGTAAAATAGTTCTTTACATTTACTTTAAAGTATGGTATAATATATACATAGATAATATATAGGAGACTACCCAACGTGGATGTCACTAACAATACAAGTTTAGATAACGCAGTAGCCCAACTTTTGAATCCCTCCCCTGAGGAGCAAGTGAAGGAAGAGAAGCTAGAGCAAGAAACCCTCGAAGAGGAAACTCAAGAGGTCACTACCGAAGAAGTAGACGAGGAAGTCGAAGCTGAAGTAGAGGAAGATACCGAAGTCGAAACGGAAGAAGACGAAGGTGACGTTGAAGTGGGGGATTCTGACGAAGAGGAAGAAGAGTCTGAAGCTCAAGAGATGACTAATGAAGGTGATCTTCACACTGTTAAAGTAGATGGTGAAGAGTACGAAGTCAACCTCGAAGAGTTAAAGAAAGGATACCAACTCGAACAGAATTACACTAAGCGTGTCCAGAAGCTACAAGAAGAGTCTAAGGAGATTGATAACCTAAAGACTAATCTTAACGCTGAGCGACAGCAGTATCTGCAACTTATGGAACTAGCCGCTACTAATCAAATGGCGGAGGTTAATAAGGCTAAGGAACTGTTAGGTACTATCGATAAAGAAGCTGATCCTGTTAGTTATGTTACTCAGCAGTTACGTGTTCAAGACATTGAAGATAACTTACGACAAAGTGTTGCAGGTTTTCAACAAGCTAAAGCACAAGCTGACAAACAACATCAGGAACAACGTGCTAAGATAGTACACCAAGAACAAGAGAAGCTTTCAAGTTTAATACCTGAATGGGTTTCTCCTGATTTTCAAAAGTCTGTTATTGACTATGCTAAAGAACAGGGTTATTCTGATTCTGATCTAAGCAATGTTATATCAGCGCGTGATGTATCAGTAATTAATAAGGCACGTTTATACGATGAACTTGTTAGCAAGAAGGCAACCGTCAAGAAGAAAAGACAACCTGTTGTTAAGAAGAAAGTAAAAGCGTCCTCACCTGCTACTGCACAAACACGCAAAGCTCGCGCCGTTAAGGAACAACGACAAAAGCTCAAACGCTCTGGCAAAGTGACAGATGCGGCAAGTGCCATTCTGTCTCTAACCTCTTAACTTTATTTATAAGGAAATTTAATTATGGCTAATCCAGTCTTTGAAACATACGGAACTAAAGGTATTCGTGAGAATCTTTCGGATATTATTTATAACATTTCTCCAACTGACACTCCTTTTATCTCTAACGTAGGTAAAGGATCAACTAAAAGCACGTACACCGAGTGGCAAGTAGATGATCTAGCCGCCGCCGCTGATACTCCAGTAGCTGAAGGTGCAACTGCTCCTGCCGCTGTTAGTGCTACAACAACTCGCGTAGGTAACTACACTCAAATCGCTTCTAAAACTGTAAGCGTTTCTGGTTCTAATGAAGCCGCTGATGCCGCAGGTCGTGCATCAGAAATGGCATATCAACTTGCCAAGAAAGGTATGGAACTAAAACGTGACATGGAGAAGACTCTAGTTGGTACTGACAAAGCACAGGTTGCAGGTGCGGCAGGTGGTACAGCTCGTCAGCTATCTTCTGTTACTTCATGGCTTGCTACTAACTGTTCTGTAGGAACAGGTGGTGTAGCTCCTAATGACGGTGCGGGTACTCCTGTCGTAGTTAAGGACGGTACTGGTATATATACAGCAGGTACTGATCGCGCTCTTACTGATGATATCTTAAACCAAGCTATTGAAGACGTTTGGGTAGCAGGTGGCGATCCATCAATCCTAATGTGTGGTGCTAAGCAAAAAGCGGCTATCACTGGTTTTGATGGAAACACATCAAACTCTCGTAAGTTTACTGACGCTGAAGCTAAGAAGTACATCAACGCAGTAGACGTTTACGTTTCTGACTACGGCGAGTTAAATGTTGTACCTAACCGCTTGATGCAGAATGACATTGTATTAATCCTTCAGCCTGATATGTGGTCTGTAGATTACTACCGTGACTTCCAAACTACTGACCTAGCTAAGACAGGTGACTTTGAGTCTAAGCAATTATTGGTTGAGTATACTTTATGCTCTAAGAACGAAGCCGCTTCTGGTGTAGTTCGAGACCTTAGTGTTTAGTAGTTAGTCTATATTGTCGGGCTATCCTTCGGGGTAGCTCGGCTTTCTTATTTATAGGAGTATCCATGTCTGACGTTAAAACCCATATCATTCAAAACAATGATGATACTATCAGTATCGGTACTACACAAGACTATTCTAGTATATTTGAACAAAACAAAATAGAAGCTGACAACAACCTTAACCGTCACGCTGGCGGTGATACATGGGGACGTAAGGTAGCTTCTATCCCTCTTAATGTAATTAACGCATGGTGTAAAGAATGGAACTGCACAATGCAAGAATTATTCCGAGACCCTGACTTAAAAGCAAAGATGATGCTACGCCTACGTAGTAGAGATTACTTAAAACTTAGAACAGACTATGGAAATATATAATGGCTAATAACTTAGGTGAACTCCGAACTCTTGTAAAAGACTGGAGCAACCGTACAGATATTTCAGACGCTACTATTAACTCTTTTATTAACCTAGCACAAGACAGAGCTAATCGTGTCTTGCGTATTCCTGTTCTTGAAGGTTATGTAACACGATCAATTAACTCTGATGGTACTATTAACCTCCCTACTGATTACTTAGAAGCAAAGGCTTTATCTATAACTTCAGCAGGGCAGACTATAGATTTAGAGCGTAAAGACTTACCTTTTGTTGTAGGTAATTTAAATAGGGATGGACTTCCTAAATACTTTGCAAGACAACAAAACAAATTCTTTGTTTCTCCTATTAACACTTCAGTAAACGAAGTTAAGTTATATTATTATATTTCTGTAGACCCTTTAGTAAATGATACAGATTCTAATTGGTTTGTAGAACATGGAACAGACCTTTTAATATACGGCGCTTTAGCTGAGCTTTCTTTATATACTAAGAATCCTGAAGAAGCTTCTGCTTTTGAAGGTAAGTTTAGAGGAGCGGCGGCTGAGATTGAGAACATGGCAGTACAAGCTGAGTTCTCTGGTTCAACTTTAGGCGTACTACCACAGGGATGACAAATGGCAGGGTTTTATAAAGACTATCAAGATTCTTCAGAACAGAGCATTAGTTCGGCAGAGCAGTTTGCAACTCAAGCAAGTGCTTCTTCTACTTCTGCTCAGTCTTCTGCAACTACAGCGTCTGGACATGCGGACGCGGCTTCTTCGTCTGCTTCTTCTGCACTAGCTTCTGCAAATACAGCAACAGCCGCTGTAGACGAGCTAGAAGATTTAACTGTACGAACTGGAGATGCAGGTACAGATGTAACTTACAATAGTAATACAGGAATACTAACAGTACCTAGAGGACAACCTGCAACTTCTTCTACCCCTGTGGGGTTACTAGAAGCTATTAAAACAGTAGACGGTTCAGATAGTAGACTAGACGCAGATAAGCTAGACGGTAAGGACAGCGCATACTTTTTAAATATTAACAGTCCGCTCAGTGGCGGATACTTTTAAGTAAAGGACTAATAAAATGGCACAAACAATTAAGATTAAAAGAAGTGTTACTAGTAACGTACCTAATAATGACCTAGCCGAAGGTGAACTAGCGTACGGACATCAGGGAGACGATGCAGGTAAGCTAGTTATCGGTAGACCTCTAGCTGAGGGTGATGACGCATCGAACGATGTTATTGGTGGTAAGTTTTTCGTAGATCAAATATCGAATGCGGCTTCTGCAAACACAGCAGAAAGACTAGTAAAACGAGATGCTAGTGGTAACTTTTCCGCAGGTACTGTTACGGCAAGTTTAACTGGTAATGTTACAGGTGATGTTACAGGTAATGTTAGCGGCTCTTCAGGTAGTTGTACAGGTAATGCCGCAACTGCTACTGCCTTAGCATCAGATATTACAATTAACAGTAATACAGTAAATGGCGGTAGTACTCTTACACTAGATGCTGATGATATTGCTGAAGCAGGTAACCCCACTAATAAATACTTTACTAATTCTAGAGCAGATGGTCGTGTACAAACTCTTTTAAGCCACGCTAACCACTCAAATATTACTGCAACTGTAGACGAAGGGACAGGAGAGGTTCGTCTTACTGCCTCTTCTCAATATAGTGACTCTAATGCTCGATCGGCGTTAAGCGGCGGTAATACAGGTACTGGGTATGGTTCTTTAGGTTATGATAACAGTACAGGTGCGTTTACTTTTACAAAAGTAACCGATGCAGAGATAAAAGCGTCAGCTTCGGTGCTAGCTTCATTAAGCATTAACGCAAACGATGGCTCTACATTTCCCGCAGGTGAGCTTAAATTTAGAGGTCAGTCTGGTTCTTCACTCTCAAGTGAAGTAGAAATATCAGGCGGTGGTAATCAGCATCCTTTTAAGATTAACACTTTTATAAAGAATGATTCAGAAAATACTTTAGCTACTATATTAAGTTCAGACAGGCAGGGAGATGATAACGATCTTTTTGTAGGTGTTAACTATGATGCTAATGTTGAAATTGATAATAACTTTGAGGAGCATCGTACTATAATAGGCGGTGGTATTTATACAAACGCGGGTATAAAAACCACAGGAGACTTAAAGACTCAAGGTCTTATGTCGATAATAGGGTCACCTACGGATACTCATAAATCATTGACTTGGACAACTGGTCAACTATCAGGGGGCGGGGCTAAAGCGTCTTTTGTATATAACGCATCTGAAGGTAATTTTAAGCTTAAAGATAAATCTGTTGATGTCTTTACTATGCCACATAGTGACAACGCAACAGGCAGTACTAACTTCCAAATCCACAGAGATACAGATATAACAGGTGACTTATCTGTATCTGGAGACTTAACTGTTAGCGGCGGTACTACAACAATTACTTCAACAGAGCTTGCTGTTGGTGATGCTATTATTACATTAAACGATGACTTAACTACTTCTGCTAATTCTGAAGATGCAGGTATTGAAGTTAATCGTGGTTTAATTGTTAACGATCCTGCAAACACTGAAAGAGCTAAGGCTAAGTTTTTCTTTGATGAAAGTGAATTAGAGTGGAAAGCGCAGATTCCTGATGAAACTAATTCAGCTAGTTTTACTACTCAGGTTGTCTTAACAGCAACTAATGTAGAAAGCACAACCTTCACTGTTGATGGCGGTGCCTTCTAATAATCTAAACTAACTCCGCGTATATACGCAATGTAATAGGAGTCCATATATATGGCACAAACAATTAAATTAAAAAGGTCAGCCCAGTCAGGCTCTAGTGGTATACCAACAACAGATGACCTAGAGCTTGGCGAGGTGGCGGTCAACACTTACCACGGTAAGATGTATATTAAGAGAAGTAACACAGGTGGTAGTGACATTGTTGAGGTAAACCCAGACCCTACCCCAGAACCTGTTGTTGAAGATTTTCATACTTTTAGACCGCTTAACTTAACAACTAGTAGTCAAACTTTGTCGTTTCAGAGTGACTATATGGCTACAGACTATAACAGCAACCATGCTGTAGAGGCTGAGGTAACTGTAGATGTTAAGTATTCAGATGGTGCAAGTGGGTTTAACATAATAAACGACATTGAGTTTTATTTACAAGTAAGAGCGAGAAATGGTGTTATTGGGATAAATACGCATTCTTTTACAGCAACACACGTTGTTTTTGCGAGTTTAGGAGGTACTAGCTGTCATCGAATATCTTTTGAGGGCAACATAACAAAGTATATAGGCGATGCTACAGCTATGGGAACTTCTGCAACAACGTCTGGATATGGTATTAAAACTCCTCTTGAATATTACTATGACCCAGTACTTAATAAAACAGTTGTAGCTTACTCTACTTCTTTTGGAAGTATGTTTAGTTCAGGTACTCGTACTATTTACTTTTCTTTAAGTAACTTTAATTCATCCTACACTTCTTGGAGAACTCTTAAAACAATTACTCTTGACCAGTATGGTAATGATTATGTGGCTAACCTTAATAGAACCGAGACTGTTAAAGTTAAGGTAGGTGTCACTCAGCAAGGTTTAGACTATAGACTGCAAGCCAGAGAACTTTCCACAGCAGGGGATAACGCTCAACACGTAGAGCATCGACTCAAGATTACAGGAGTACCAGTATGATTGTAGGCTACGAGCAACTAAATTCTGAAGGCAAACTAGTTAGAGTTGAAGTAGGTGGTTATGACGAAAACACTGACATAGATGCTACATACGAAGAACTTAAAGAAACCTACGCTGACGATGATTCTGTTATTGGTGTATTTAAAGCATTAGATAAGCGTGGTAATAGGTATAGAATAGTAGAAATGGAGAGCATATAATATGTCAACTTCAGACCCTATACATATACAACAATCTTCTGCACAGGCTCAGGCTGATTATAGATCAAATGGTCTTGTTATTGAAAATGGTGGTAACATACGATACCAAGCAGGTCTTAGCATTCTTAGTAATGAAGTCTCTAGTGGTAACATATTCTTTGGAGATAGATTAAACCCTAAAGCAGGGCAGGTAAAGTATAACCACTATGTAGATAAAATGTTTTTCTATACTAACGGTCTACACCGTGCTGACATAGGAACAGATGGTTTAAATGTAAATGGGCAAGTTACTTGTGATAACTTTAATTGCTCAGGTATAGCTACGTTTAGCGCTATTGATTTTACATCTACTGTTACTTTTGATAACAACTCTACGTCTGACCCTAACATTATTTTGGATGTTCCTTCGTCAACAGTAAAGAAGATTATAGATGTAACTGAGAATGATACTAATAAAGGCGGTATCTGTTACTACTACGGTCAGTACGGACAGAGTCCGTTACTAGCTTTTGTTAATGAGTATCACGGTCTTCGTATTAAAAGCTACTCAGCTAATCAACACAGCTTAGAACCTTCTACTGCAGGGGGGTTAGCTAAAGATGACGAAGTAGATTTAGGTACATCGTCTAATAGGTTTGATGACATCTACGCTACTAATGGTACAATACAAACTTCTGACCGTAATGAAAAGCAAAACATAGAAGGACTGTCAGAAGCAGAAGGAAGAGTAGCAGTAGCCGCTAAAGGTTTGCTTCGTAAGTTTAAGTGGAGAAGTGCTGTTGTGGATAAAGGCAATAACGCTAGAGTACACTTCGGTATTATTGCTCAAGACTTACAAGAAGCATTTGAAGCAGAAGGTTTAGACGCAAGTGACTACGGCATGTTTACTAGCGCTACTTGGTGGGAACATGAGGGTGAGTCATACCTTTCAGAAGAAGACGCTCCCGAAGGCGCGACACAGAAAACAAGAATGGGAGTTAGATACTCAGAACTCCTAGCATTTATAATAGCAGGTATATAAGGAACTAGCTATGACTCAAGAAGGGAAACAAGTTTTAGATTTAGCCGCCGCCTCTACAGGTGTAATGTCTCTTGCGGCTTGGCTACCACCTGTAGCTAGTTTATTTACTATAGTATGGTTGGGTTTGCGTATCTACGAATCTCCCACCATTCAGAATCTTATAGATAAAAAGTGAAAAGACTATCATGTTTACTTGTGTTGTTTTCAATAGCTACGTGGGGTGACAACACTCAAGAGGGTTCTCTGAATACGTTTCATGGGGACAACAGTATAACAAACAGTAACAACAGTACGTCAGATACATCAACAAGCAA
>VMHT01223247.1_pt1 | contig 10164 bp, 34 predicted proteins | sample 4693611 | NCBI WGS metagenome assembly VMHT01 (sample SAMN12280063, study PRJNA550983) | marine metagenome | isolation source: seawater sampled from same location over 5 years 0.02-0.2 micron viral filtrate | place: USA: collected off the coast of southern California halfway between the port... ...
ACGAGCCGGCCTTGAGAGTCCACAGCAAGAATTCTCAGTTGAAAATATAACATTTAAGATTCTTAGAAGAAATGGTATACTCGACATACTAGATCGGCTAAAAACACAGGCTTATGATAGTATGCTAGATATAAGAGAGGAATAGAAATGGATTTTACAGAAATCACCGAAGAGTTAAATGTTTTTCCCGGTGAATATGTTTACCATGAGCCCTCCAGCGCAATTGTTCTCGTCGGTGCGTTTAACCGCGACGAAGACTTTATACGCGGCCTAAGAAATGGCAGGCTCATGGAAGATAGGGTTAGTCATTTTAAAAAAATAAACCTAACCAAACGAGAGGCAAGGCTTTTTAATGGCACAAAATGCAAGTCCTGCAAAGGATCGCGATGACCCCGGTTGAGAAAAAAGTTTTTGACTTTTGTTTAATACAGATTCAAGTTTTAAAAGATAAAGAAGATAAATTACGTAAGGAATTGTTGGATTGTAAAATGCAATCTGAATTCTTGTCGTCAATGATTGATGAGTTACTGGGAGAGAATAAAAATGGTTAATGTAAACTCAGTTGGCATATTCTTGTCGGCTAGTATCAATAGGGACGCCTTTGCGTCGAATTTTTACAGCGCATATTTAATTCAAGAATCACTTTCAACTGCTGAAACCTTTAAAGAAAAAATACAAGAGGCAATTGACAGCAATAAGGATTCGGAGTATATTGAATCTTTGATTAAAGAGTCTGACTACTATGATAGCTTGTTGAATTTTGCAATTCTTGGCACGGATGAGAATGAGTCACCGCAATGACAAAGATTTACATCTATTGTGTTTTCGATGACAAAGATAATCTCCACGGTGTTTATTCTTCGTTAAAGTCAGCACACGCCGATTCGATGAAACTAGCGAATCGGGGAGGGTCAGGAGTTTACATATTCCATGAGGGAAAAAGTATGCAACCAAACTTGACATTCATCAGAAATATCTTCAAAGGTGTTATAGACCTGAAAGTTAATTACTACTCTAACAACAGAAAAATTACGGTCCTTAAGACCAAACTAAAGGATTAACATGGAAGTCATTAAAATATATGGTGTCACCGATTGTCCGGCATGCCTACTGGCGCAAGCTATAGCAATGGAAGCATACCCTGATTATGAATACATTTTTGTTAATATGGACTTTGCAACGGTTTATCGTAACAATATAAAGAATAAATTTGCTCACCAAACGTATCCAATTATTACCATCCAAGACGAAAAAGAAGAAGTTTTAATTGGCGCTTCTGAGAACCTGAAAACTTTTTTGTCCAAATAGTTTATTAGTTGTTAGTTACTATGTGGCGATCAAGAAGGGCACATTGATAAAGTGGGTGTCATCTCATAAATCTTATGAGGCAAATGGCGATGTTTTAGTTGGCCTAGAGCCTATTTATAAATATGGAATCATAATGGAAGTGTCGAGAAAAAATTCCAATTATCTAGCAGTTGCATCATTTTGTGACGGAACATGGCACGTAGTTGACGTTCATCATGATGAAATAAAAATTATAAGTGAGGTTGAAATTGGCTAATATATTCTTTAGTGGTGACAAGGCACCAAAACAAGCCGCCATCAATTCTGCAACTATTAAAGTTGGTGAATATGTTGACGGGAGATTTGAAGTACGTATGGCGTCCGATGACGGTGGTACCCACCTAGAGATACAAATCGAGGTAGATAATGTCTCAGAATCCTTGTTTGATGAACACCCTCAGTTTCCAATGGAGGATGTTTTCCCGCTATGGGCTGGGTGGAGAGTGACCATACTAAAGGTTCCAGCTGGATATATTGATGTTATCACACTGTCCTCCGGGAAATCAGACGATTACTGACAATTCGATGACATTATTTGCTTGACTTATCGTCCATTTAGATATATATTATATGGGTGAGGTCAGAAATGGAAACCGTTGTTCAAGAAATCAAAAATTCACTTTCACTCGCCATATGTTACGGTTGGGATCGAGACTTTTTGGTCTCCATACTTGATCAAGTTGAGCGCGGCCGCAAACTGAGCAGCAAACAAGAAACTTTTCTAGCTACTGTGCTCGAAAGAAACACCCCAACAGCACAACAACAGCACGAAGTCTGGGGTGAGACATATAATAACCAGTATGCTGACGATGCTAAGGTTCTAGCAAGGTATTACAAGACTACTGGCTATTACAAGTCAATGGTTGGAGTTATCCTTGAGGGTGATGTGCCGGATAGGAAAAGTTTTCTTAAAATGTATAATAACAAATACGCTACGAAAGTTTTGACAACACATCGGATGAAACCAAAGTACAATGTTGGTGACTATATTTTCCCACGTGCATCATTTTCCAGCACTAAAGCTGTTTTTGAAGACGGACTCCGTCGAGAGATTTCATGGTCAGTCACTGATTCAGTTGTTAAGAGGTTTCAAGACAAAGGTGCTCTCATTATTGAGCACTATGATGTGATTATGTCTGCTGCTAACGGCGCAAAAACATACAAGATTTTACCTATTGGCTCAACTATTCCGTTTATTGTTGAGGAGCGGTTTATCAAATCAAAAAGGACGTGATGGTTATCCTACTTACTATGTGGGACTTATCGAGCCATTATTTAACTTAGGTGACTTTGTTGCATGTGATTATGCACAAATCCTTATTTTCAGTTATTATGATGAAGATGAACTTGATGAAATGAAGTATTATGGTATTGTTGTTTATATTGACTATTCTTATCACGAGTTTATGGATGAGTTCGTTTACGAGATTCTATGTCTTGACGGTCAAAAAAGATATTTCATGGAGTCCGAACTTTGTAGAATAAACCCTTGACAACAAACTATACACGTGTTACATTATAAACATGGCTGATTGGTGGAATCGGTATACACAGGAGACTTAAAATCTCCCGCCCTTTGGGCTTGCGAGTTCGAGTCTCGCATCAGCTACCATTTTTTATTTTTTTCGGGTTGTTAGCTCAACGGTAGAGCACTTGGCTTTTAACCAATAGGTTCTGGGTTCGAATCCCAGACGACCCACCATCTAACATAGGCTCTTAGCTCAGTTGGTCAGAGCGTCCCGCTCATAACGGGGTGGTCCTCGGTTCAAGCCCGAGAGAGCCTACCATTCACAGGAGAAAACAATGGTTTACACCATCATATATAAACTAAACGAACGGCTTTCAACCTTCACGTTCGCCTCTAAACATGACAAAAACCATGCTTGGGCTGACTTCGTGGAGAACTACGCAAAACCCGGAACAGAACCACTCGCAATGTATCCGGGTAACAACATCATCTACTTCAAGAGAGACATCGATGAAGCAAGCAAAAGTTAAAAGACACACTGTTGGTTTCTTTCGCAACGATGCGGAAGTTCCGTTTATCAACCTTGAGATGTTCGAGACTATCACAGCCGCAACCAGCATTCCCCACTATTGGCGTGATGGCGATGGCAATGTGTCACAGTTTTGGCATGCTGGTAAGATTCCCAAAGGGACTGGAGTTTCTTGTACTCACCGTGAGCGAGGCATGAAACATACTTTTTGGACTGTAACCGATCCTGAGAGTGAACTGGTTGGTAAAGTGTTTGTTATTGGCCACACCTTCAAGGATCGCAAAGAATATGATTTCGACAAGTTTGAGTACTCCAATGTTTCACCTACGTTAAAGTATTCTATTTTAGCAGAAAGGCCATTGACAAAGTAATCGAAAGCGATTATAATAATACTATGCACTCTTAGCTCAGTTGGATAGAGCATCGGCCTTCTAAGCCGAGGGTCGTTGGTTCGAGCCCAACAGAGTGTGCCATTTTGCGGGTGTAGCTCAGTGGTAAGAGCAGTCGTCTTATATGCGATTGGTCGCAGGTTCAAGTCCTGCCTCCCGTACCATCGACATTAAACAAGGAGAAAAAGTGTCATATCATGGTCAACCACCCCCAGAGTACAACGAGATTGGTATCGGAGTTGTAAATCCACTTCACCAGATTGAGTTAAAACTCAAAAAAGTACAAGATGTTTTAGACAACATTAGTGATCAATCCATCTTGACAGCAAATGATTTAAAGTGTAAACTAGAAAAAGTTTTAAAGGAGAGATAATGTTTGATTTCATTAAGTTTAGTCTGATTATTTTTGGTCTTTGGACAGGCTGGAACTGGGTTGCGGACAATCCACGAAAAGTTCGCAAGGCGCGTAACCAAGTTCAAAAAACAGTTAAAAAGTCAATGCGATGAGGGCAGGGGATCTTGTCAAGTACATTCCCAGCCCATCTTCCACTTTTAAGTGGGAGAAATATAGGACTACACATAAGCTGGTGCCGGGTGTTATACTATGTGAAGTAGATGCAAAGGGCACCACCACTCGACGTTTTAAGATCCGCTGGCATGACGGTGAAATATCAGAAGAGTGGATTAGTTATTTGGAGATTTTTGAATGAACATGTTAACGACATTTATTTTAGTAGGAATGATTGATTCTTTTGATTCGCATTTCGCAACGGTGGAACTAAATACTACACCCGAGTCAAATGGTGGCCCAGCTACTGCTGTTATGCCAGTCTCAGCGTTTCCGTGTGAGATATACGAAGGTAAAGTTTTTTATATCGTTAAACTTTATGAAAATGAAGATGCAACGATTGTTTGTCAGAGGGATATTGATAGTGAACCGGGAAGAAGAAAAACTGATTGACGAGTGTATCGAATCATATCGAAGGATGATAATGATGCATCGACAAAGTATTATTCGATTAACACGCCAGAAACTTAAAGAGAGAGAATGGTGTGATGAGTGTTTTGACTTTGAGATTATAAATAAAAGTCAAACAAGTTGAGACCAATCATGAAACTAGGTGATTTGATTTCATTTAAGCCGATCGATTTTGGCAATGGAGAGTGGTCTAATCCTGCTATTCTTATTGAAGAGTATGCCAACCCCAACTCTGGTTTGTGGGTGGTTTTTGTAGAGGGCGATCGATTCGTTATAGATGATGAAAACTATGAAATCATACACTTGACAGGTTCTTGACTTGCTTTTTATTGTGGTGGTGTTATAATATATTTATGAAGGTTGGTGATTTGGTGAAATATGAACAGCCCTTGTCTGATAGTATGGATAAACATGCTACTGCATATGGTTTAGTTGTTATGATGTCTCGGACTGGACACCAAACAGAATCAGCACAAGTCCTATTTAAAGATGGCATAACCGCTTGGTTCGATTCACAAGTTTTAGAGGTGGTAAATGAAAGTAGGTGATTTGGTTAAAAGCAAAAATATACCGGGCCAACCAAGAAAGGCTGGGATTATCGTTGATTTGGTTGAGAAAAAGTGTTGGAGAACTGACGAACTTGGCAAAGCTATAAACTGGAATAAAGTTGAGCCTGAGCCACATGCAGTGGTTCTGATCGGAGAAAACTATTTGACGATCCCACTCACAGATTTGGAACTTCTTGACATCCTCTTGACTTGACGGTTGAGGGTGTTGGTGTTATCTTATATGTATAAGGAGAAGAAATGAAACTTTGGGTTTTACACGGAACATATGAGAGCGAAATGTTTACCTCGATCCACTTGACAGAGAAGGGTTGTGCATTGGCGGCTATAGCTGATATAATGGATTTCTTGAGCGTCACCGATGAAGAGTCAGCCCTGCAAGTGATTAACGATTGCTATGCGTATACGGAGACTGACGGAAAACAAACGGAAGCGTTTGAGTGGGACCACGATAAGATGAAAGAAATGAGCAGCAAGGATCTCTGGAAGATTTTTGCTGACTGGACTGAGACATGTTGGGAACGCATGTCAGATCGCTCCTACTATATCGACGCAACCCCACAGATGGTGCAAGCATGAGAGTAGGAAGTTTAGTACAGTGCCGCGCTACCCTTGGTTACCACGGCATAGTTATGGAGATAGGTCCAGAACAAACGCTCGTCAACGCTGGCCGCGCAGGCCGCGCATGCAGAGTGCAATGGTTTGATGGAGAAGAAACGCTTGAGTTCATTAAAACATTGGAGGTTGTTAGTGAACCTGTCGCAAGTTAAAACTATAGAATGTTTTGTCATCACGATTAGTACCACTGGTATCATTATCACAATCGCATATCTTTTGTCCACAGCAAGAGGACTAATATGAGAGTAGGAGATTTGGTTACCCTTTCGTCTTATTGTTTGCAACGTGCAGATATGTTTTGGTGGCGTCAGAAGATTTGGTTTGATAAGATGACCTTGGTTGGTTTGGTTGTGAGAGTCGAAGATAACCCGTGGCAGAGCAAACGAGAATGTTCTACGAATGAGAAAACTTTTTACTATATCAACTGGATGCAAAATGGACCCGGCAGTCGCTATGGTAAAACTTACCATCAAACCGATGGCTATTTTCTCAGGAATGATTTAAAGTTTGTTAAGAAAGGAGATTTCAAATGAATAACACAAATGAGTTTTTTAAGGAAGCGGGAGCAACCCGTAACAAGCGCGTGATTTGTGCCGATGGCTTCAGCATGAGTGTGCAGGCGCACCAAACCGCATACTGCACCCCGCGTATGAACAACGCCGAAAAGTATACTTCGGTTGAGATTGGCTTCCCGAGTGAGCGAGAACCGATGCTAATGGAATACTGCGATGAACCCGGCGCGCCACTCGACACTGTGTACGGCTATGTGCCAGTTCAAACTGTGACGAACGTACTTGCCAAGCATGGTGGTATTGTGGATGGTGACGTACCTCGCGGTGTTGCACCTATACCTGCAAAGTTTGTTGCTGACATTTAGTTGACAATAAGTGGGTTGCATTGTGTATCATAAAGGGCTATATTATAAGAGTAAGGAGAAAATAGATATGGGTTATCGTTCAGAAGTTATCTTGGCAGTCGGACCAGAGGTTATGCCACAGTTTATGGTTACAATGGCAAAGTCGCCAGAAGCACGCGAGTTGTGTTGGGCAGACCACGATGAAATGGTTAAAGACTATTGCGACATCAAGGGCGCGTTCCTGTTCCGTTGGGGCGGCATCAAGTGGTATGATAGTTACGAGTGCGTGCAGGCTATTGTAGACTTTATGGATTGGTGTGAGGGCGAGAGCATTGAAGTTGAGGGCAAGGAAGTTGATGCTTCCGAGTATTACCGCTTCGTCCGTATCGGTGAGGAAATGGACGATAATGAGGTTCAAGGGTGGGGATTTGACATCCACATCGAGCGTAGCGCAACGTATTAGTACCAGCCCGATCGCGCGATTTTTCTCGCCAAATTTTTCCCTTCCAATAGGAGCAGACACATGAAAATGACAATAGTAATCGACTCGGATGACCGCGAAGGCATCAACGACGCACTAAAGATGGTGCGTATCTTGCACACAAAGTATTCGGGCAACGCCACATATCACAAAGAATCGTTCGGCAAGATTGAGTTTATCAAGCTGCTTCGCAAGTTTATGAAGGAATCCGTTGAGCACATGAAGAACGACGACTCTGGACAAGTTAAAGATATCAACGATATGGCAAACCTTCGCAACGCAAAGCGTTTCGCTGACCGCATCTTTACGGGTGAACGATGAGCCGCATTAAAAAAGGCGATCTGGTGAGGATGAGTACCCACAACACGGGACTTGTCGGCATCGTGATGGGCAGGTATCCCAAGCACACCGATACTGGCCCCATGCAAATAGGTATACTGTGGACCGGAGGCTCAGGCAAAATCGACTGGGAACCCGAAGGCTGGCTGGAGGTAGTAAGCAGTGTTTGAGTTTATCACAAATCTATTCAAATCCAAGCCGGGTGCTAAGATTTGCAAACTTATTGAGCAGAAGCACACACAAGCCGTGCAGTTGCAAAGAAATGGCAAGCTGAGAGAATATGCAAAGATTATGAAAGAGATTGAGAAACTTGAAGATGAATACATCGAGGTGACAAATGATTAACGGACCATCAACAACAGGCAACCCGTCAGGTGGCGGACGAAGCAACAACGTATCCAGCGGCGGATCTGGTGGGGGAAACCTGCGCCTTGACGACCCCCCGTCCATGATGGAGGCAGCGTTCCCGATCGGAACCAAAGTAAAGATCAAGCCTAATATGTGGCACAACGGCGGATGGTCCACCCGCAATAACCGGCGCTTGCTGAGTAATCGGAGAGAGACCAACTACCACAGGTCTATGGGTGGTCGAAATGGTGTTATGGGTGAGTTTCCTTTTGATACTTGGGAAGAGATTGCGGGACTAACGGGAACTGTTGTGGGTCACACACCAAGCTACCCATATGCAAAGTATCTTTCTCTCACCTGTTATGTTGAGATGCCTTCCGGTCACACTGTCGAGTTCATAAAGGACGAGCTAGAGATTGTCAATGCAAGTCGGTGATCTGGTAAAGTACAAGAACTCTAAGTTAAACAAATGCGGTATCGTATTGGAGCGCGGTGACTACGCATTTGCATGTGATGTATTCATCTATTGGTTTGTGGGTCAACATGCGCGCGCAGAAAGAACCGGCGATCTAAAGCTCTTGACATTTACTTGACAAGAAAAAACTTGCCGTAACCGCTTCGCGGTGTTATCTTATATGTATAAGGAGAGAGAAATGACTAAAGTTGGAGATTTGGTGCGGGTTCGTACAAAGCATTACGGCGAGAAGCTGGGCGTTGTGATCGAGGTTGATGAGGATGGCATACATGTTAAGCCACAAAACCATCCTCGCAATATCCTCGCGCTTCCCAAAGACGTTAAAGTTTTGGTAAGTGTATGAAAGTAGGTGATCTGGTGCGTCATAGGCGATCCGAGTCTGGTATGCTCGGTGTAGTGGTCAGGGAAGGCGATAGCAAGTTGTTTGTCGCTTGGAATGATGGACGTATTAGCTGGTGTGTTTATTCAATGGTGGAGGCAGCAAATGAAGGTGGGTGATCTGGTACATATGCCCGGTTCTATTGAACCAACCACAGGTATTATTTTGCGAACGACTGGCAATGGCCACCCGCCAAACCATCGCTTGGCTCAACGTGTTCAAGTCTATTGGATGGCAGACGCAGCAGTATCATGGGAACCTAGAAAATGGTTGGAGGTTATAAATCCTTCTTGACATTTCCCTGACACAACTTTGATTGACTTTACCTGTGGGGGTGTTATATTATATGTATAGAAAGGAGAGAAATCTATGATCAAAGTCGGAAGCATGGTTCAGAGCAAATACAGGCTGAGTAGCGGTAAAGAGGGAAATCTCGGTTTGGTGATGGAGTTGCGCAGCAATGATGCTTACGTTCACGTATATTATCCAAAGACCCGCACGTTTGGCTGGGTTGTGGCCAAAGACATGAAGGTGGTGGCATGAAAGTAAAAGCAGTAATCAAGAAAATCAAAACTCACTTCAAGAAACAAGGCATTGATATTGATGTGGAGTATAACGGAACGCGCTGGGCCTTCCAGCATAACGGTTACGTTGGTTCATTCTTGGCCAACGGAGCGATGGCAGATGATACGGCTGCTCAACTTGAGGCCGACGCCTGCAACTTCCACGTTCGCCGTTGTGATGACTACTCCGATATGCAATCCGACTATTTTGCTGGCTCGTTCCGTGACAACGCGAGCCAGATGATTGAGGCTCTGCTTCCGAAGCCGCCAAAGTTTAAGGTTGGTCAACTGGTTAGAGGGAAGACCAACAAGCGCGCTATGCGTCAAGGCTACGCTGGCAAGGTTGGGCTTGTGATGGCAGAAGGCGGCTGTGGGTTTGCTCGCATCGCTTGGGTCGGCGACAACTCAAACAGTAAAAGATTCGGATGGCCGACATTTCCAGAACGTGATCTTGAGGTGGTGGCATGAGGATAGGCGACCTAGTAAGGTTCAGGGGATCGGTTGGCCTTGTTATGGGTCCATGTAAAAAGCGGTGGGCTGCGGTGGATGATGTGTGGGTAAAATGGACAGACGAACCCAAGGCTAAGATCGAGGCTGGTCGATTCTTGGAGGTCTTAAATGCAAGTCGGTGATCTGGTTAGAGGTTGGTTGACAGAGCAGCTTGGTATCGTGCTGGAGATTGGAGGGCTTGGCGCTGTCCGTGTTATCTGGACTACACAGGGCGATTCGCTTTTCGGTGCTGGCTCTACGGAGTGGTGTGATGAAAGAAGTTTAGAACACTTGACAACTGCTTGACACAATATCGCTTGCAAAGTTTGCTCAGGCGG
>VMHT01173616.1_pt1 | contig 10162 bp, 12 predicted proteins | sample 4693611 | NCBI WGS metagenome assembly VMHT01 (sample SAMN12280063, study PRJNA550983) | marine metagenome | isolation source: seawater sampled from same location over 5 years 0.02-0.2 micron viral filtrate | place: USA: collected off the coast of southern California halfway between the port... ...
TGGCATAAACTTTGCACCAGGCACTTCAAAGGTAAAATAAGTTGATAACTCTCTTAACACCGATGGCTCTGAATAAACGTATAGATGAACATCATCTATTTTTTTAATCCAAGTAGTCATCAGCCCATTAATCCAGCTTCAAACTTTTGTGCCTCCAAACAGTTTTTAATATCCCAGCCTCTAGAATTAATTGCTTTTAAAACGCCATCGATATACTTGACAGTTTCCTCTAAGTAAACTACCTTATTTTCTGAGTCAATGATTTCTTGATCTGATTCTATATAAACTGATAAATCTGTTTTGAGTACTTTTAAGTCAAATGGTTTTGTTGCATATATTTTGGCATCTGCTTTTCCACCATAGTATTCCCACTTTTCTCTGTATAATCTTTTATAGTCACCTTTAGACTTTGCAAGTAAGAAAGCAAAGTTAGTTTTGTAATCTAGGAATTTTGCGTATAGTTCTTGTCCTCGTAAACTCTCTGTATCAAGACGCTCTTTGTTTACGGGTAATTCTTTATTTACTATTTTTTTTAATTCGTCTAATGTCATAATATAATTTATACACCAATTTGGTGTGTAATGTCAAGGGTTTTATTTACCCGAGACCCATTTCCATTCTTCGTCTGTGTAAGGTATCATTGTATCTCTGTTGTGTTTAATTTGTGATTTTGTCTATCGTGTAGTATTTATATTGAAAGTCTGCTGTCGCTCTTAGATATTGTACGTCTGTTTGTTCCTGTGAAAATTCTAATGATGATAATGAAACAGGATATAAGTCTTCAAACTTAACCTCTGCAATAGGATTGTTTTTATTTGTAAGTAAAGTTAGTGTTGCATCTGAGAACATTGCATTAGCAGGTGTTGATTTACCTGGCACAGAATCATTTTGTACACCTAATTTGTTTTGTGGAGTCACTGATTGATTTGCTTTAAAACTAGTAAACTGTTCTCTTGATTGTGGGAACCCAATTGCATTTAACCATTTTTGTATTTCAATATAGTTTGTAAACTCTTCGTTTACTAGAAATCCAATAGATAAGTTTTCGAATGTTAACTCATCACCCATAACAGGAATTTGTTTTAAGGGTGTAGGGATAACTGCTTCACCAAGATTAACCCCTGGCAAATTACAGTTAGTAATAAAGAATTGTACTTCTGGCAGTTGATTAATCTTTAATACAAACTGCGTTGGTGATGCATAATCGATACTGTCTGGTTGTCTTCTTACACTCATATTACTATTTATCCGTTTCTTTTTCTAGTTCTTCCCAATCTTTATCTTCAGATTGTTGTTTAAGTTTCTTCTCGTTATCTGTTAAAACAACTTCTTTATCTGCTGCTTCATCCATTCTCTTTTCTATATTTTCTAAAGGGGTGGGTCTTTGTAAGTAATTAAGTCCATATGCAAGTAGTGATATGAAGGCTCCTAAAACTAATATGCCTAATAATTCTTTGTATGGTGATTTCATAATCTTATTTAGTAAGTAAAAAAAAGGGCGCCGAAGCGCCCTTTCTCGATTTTTTGTATCAACAAGGATTACATTAAGTTCGTAACTTTAACTCTTCTGTAATATTTGTTTGTGTTAGCAGAGATAGTGATTGCACCATTCGCTGCAGCTGCTACTGTTCCTGTGTGGAACGGGTTCGCTGCGATACCGTATCTAGTTTTGAAACCGATTTTCGGTTGGAATGAGTTTTCACCAACTGCTCTAACCATTTGTAGAGGTACATATGGGCAGTAGAACATACCAGCATCGTATGGTGAAGTTCCTTTGTATCCTACCACATAGTATTGTGATGCAGAAATATTAGCTGCATATGGGTCCACATATACTTTGTATCTACCGTTAAGTACACCAGCGAAAGTTGTGCTTGTGTCATCAACGTTTAGGTTGTTGTTAAGAGCAGGCGTGTAATCTAATACACCAGCCATTTGTAATGCAGACGCAACATCAGCTGAAGTGATAATCATATTACCTTTTCCTCTTCTGATTTGTTGTCCGATTGCGTTAGCGTCTCTTTCTATTGCAAACAATAGTCCTTTGAATTTCTCAACTGACCATCTTCCGTTTGAGTCTGTATCTAAATCAAAGATACCTGCAGTAGTTGTATTTACTTGTGAGCCTTTTACAGCAGAGTTGTAAATATTTCTTACTACTTCTCTGTTGATCTCAGTTAAGATTTCAGCAGATAGTATGTTTGCTAGTTCAGTCTCAGCGTCTAAACCATGGATTGCTTTTAAGTCTTGAGCAAGTTCCATTGTGTATTCAGCTTTTAACGCTCTTGATACAGCAGTCACAGTGTGCTTCTCGATTGAGAATGCCATTTCTGCAAATTCGTCTGTACCATCACCTAATGTCTCTGCTTGTGCAGTAGTCATACCAGTCACTGTTGAATAAGTGCCTGCAGATGGTGAGTCGTTAAGAACCGCAGGGTTAGTGCCTGATTGGTCACCTCCACCTGTGTTTCCAGCTGCGTCTTGGTTTGATAAGAATGGAATCTGTTCGTCAACTAATGCTTCTGCACCGTCGCCAGATGCTGCTCTTGCTCTCATTGCAAAAATCAGACCTGTTGGGCCAGTCATTGGTTGTACGCCACAGATGTCGTATGCGATTAAGTTCGGCATACTTCTTCTTACTAGTGAAATTAGGATTGGGTCCCAATTGTCAACGTTAGCGCCAGTTGCGTTAGTAGGTGCAGCTTCACCTAAAAATGCTCTGTCTTCTCTCATTGCTTTTTCTTGGTTTTCCAAGATCAAAGTAGTAACAGCTCGTCTGTAAGAATCCTCGATTTTTGGTAAATCTGAGTGTTCTAGGACTGGCTGCCACTTTTCTTGTAGATGTTGTGTTTGAAACATTTTGGTTTCTCCTTTATCTATTATTAATTGCCGTTAATTACAGCAGTTTTTCCAATGGCATTTATGTATTTGTCCATTGGGGAACCCTCTGTAATGTCCTGTACAGCGGTGCCAGTTTCTACTTGTTCATTATCAATGTTTTTTGTTTCAGCTTTTTGTCTTGGGAAGTAAGACTCTTTGATTGTTTTAAGCTTTTCAGCATAACCTTCTTCGTTTGAGTACTCTACGTCTTGCGCCAAAGTTTGAAACTTCTCAATCTCTGTATCAGTTAAGTCCGATGAAACATCGTTCATAACTTTTTCTTTAATTAAAGATGAATTAGAATCTTTCGCTTCAACTACTTGTTGAATTGTTTCTTCTAATTTTTTCTCTAATTTAGAAATTTTATCTGCCTGATCTTCAAGTACATTGTACTTTTCATTAGGCACATCGATATAGTGATCTTCAAATAATGTTTTAAGACCTGAAATGAAATCTTCAGCGATCTCGCCTTTAAGTCCTCTTTCAAGGGCAAGTTCGTTTTCTTTCATCCATTCTTCTACAACATAGTTTAAATAGTTATCGACTTTTTCAGTTAAAGAGTTTCTATTCTCAGTTTGAGCTTCAATTAACTCTGAAGAATATTCATCTTCAAGTCTTTTGATCTCTGATCTGATTTTAGATTTAACAGCAGTTTCGAAAATAGTTGCTGCTTTTGATTTAAAGTCTTCAGATAGATTTGAGTCAGAGTTTAAAAGAGCATCTACATGTTCTTTAACATCTACTGATTTTAATCTTTCTTCCGTCTTAGCATCTTTCTCTATATTTTGTTCTTCAGACTTTTTAGACATTTTGCCCATCATTTCTTTCATCTTCATAGCATTCATTTTTTTCATGCCATCAGACATTTCTCTGAACATTTCGTCTTTAGTCTTATTCATAGACGCTTTCATATAAGAAGCATATAACTCAGACATTTCATCTTTTTTCATAGACTTCATTGCCTTCATCATTTGTCCTTGCATTTCTTCAATGTCAACGACTTCTTCTTTTACTTCTTTGTCAGACGAGTCTTTATCTTCTTTTTTCTCTTTGTCATCCATTTTCATTTCTGACTTCTCGTCTTTCTTTTCGTCTTCTTCTTTTAATTTTGGTTTTGCGTCAGGTTTACCTTCACCTTTTTGTGCAGGGTCACCAGAAACTTCTTTAGCCTTAGCAACGACTTTCTTAATAGGAGCTTCTGCTGAGTCTGGTTCGACTACTGCTTTGCCCGTATCTTGAACTTCGCCTTCTGGCTTCTTTTCCATTGGTTCGGCTTTCATTGCGCCTTTTTTAGGAGCATCAGCACCATTGGCTTCTTCTAATTCTGCCAAAACTTCCGCTTCTAATTCCTCAATGGTTTTGTCTAATTCGTTAGCCATGGGGGTTTCTCCTTTATTCATCTTTATATTAATATATATTTATACACATTTATTTATAAAACAGTGAATTTACATGGGCAAATTCATCCGCTGATAAACAACTGATCTTTTCTTCTCTAGTTTTGTGGAGGTCTCAACAAGGTTATTTTCGTATTCAATTTCTTTGTTAGAGAATACTGTCATGTTTGTTGTGACCAAAACATTACTAAAAAACTTTTCATATTCCAATGTCATCTTTTCTCTTGTAGTTTCAATTAATCCCATTCTAGACCACATTTTGACAAAGATTTCTGGCATAACCTTCATCTGTCCTTTTAGTGTGTCTATATTACAAAAGACGACATCATATTTACTGTCAACAACATCATACCGATCTATACTTCGTTTCGTAAAGATGTATTCCCCATTATAATTAAATCTTTGGATATACTCTTGATGTTTGTCTTCAAGATTAAATCCTCGCCAAGTATCTGCTTCATCAAAGTTAGTAGCAGACTTAACATCATTATCATATTGTGCTAGGAAGAAATCTAAATTAGACATTCCCCCCAAACTCAAAACCGTTTGTACATTATGATTACGAAATATACTATTCAATATTTCTACTTCGTAAAGTCCATAATGATGGTAATCTTCTTTTTCACGATTTGGTTTTGGAACACGAGTCAACTCGTCAAACCATTTGTACATAATGTATTACCTTATAATGTATTTATAAAATTTCTAAAGTTGCTTTAAAAATTTTGCAAACTCTAAACTAGATTCTAAATCTTGTTTATGTTTTGCTCTTTCTTCAATTCTTTTCTTTGCTTCTGCAACATGTGCTTCAACTAATGAACCATGGTCCCAAACCCACTCTTTGCCTTCCATGATACCTTCTACGAAAGCACTTGGTGCTGATGGGTCTGCAACAATATCGCCTGCAGTTGCTAGTTTAAAATCTGATCTTACATAGTTTGCAGAACCTCTTTGATCTAATGAACCCATTCCTCTAGATGAAACTCCTAGTGTTGCACCTTCGTCCATTAAACTTTTAACGATCTCACCCATTGGAGTCGACATAATTTTTGCCTCACCAATTATATTATCGCCATCTGCTTCTAGTTTAGTAATCATGTGTGATACTCTATCTAGATTTACTGTTGGGCCTTCTGGGTGTCCTAACTCACCGAATGCTCTATTCTTTTCGATGAAGTTTTTATTGTAAGATTTAACTTCTTTCATCAAAACTTCTTTTGGATATACTCTACCATTTCTGTTTTTGATATTAGATTGCATAAAGATTCCTCTGATCTTGTAATTCTTCTTACCATCTTTTTCTTCGATAAGAAAATTATCTGTTGAGAAATCGTTTGCTTCTGTAATTAGTTTAACTTTTTGCATATTACAAACCTGGGTGTCCTTGAACAACTTCTTCGATATAAACAGCACCATCACTACCAGCAGTTTCGTTAATTACTGATATTTTAAAATTACTTCTTACTGTACATGCAGTAAAAGCACCTGTTGATGTTGAGTCTTTATCTGTTGTGATTGTTGTTTCTGTCACAGCTGCACAATTGGCATCTGTAAGTAAAGTGTTATATGCTGACGAGCTATCTGTGACTGATATTTGATCACCCACATTAAAGTTATGTCCTAACTCAAAAGTTAGTACACATGGGTCAGCATTTGTTGCTGAAGTTGCTGAAGCAGATTTAGGTCTTTCTTCAGGTACAACTATTACTGATTGTCCAGCTCTTAAAAATATTCCGTTTGTAGATGTGACTGCTGTGCCTTCGTTTGTAATTTTGAAGAATACATCTTGACCACCAAACTCTGAAACTCTAAATGCAGCTCCACCTGATAATTTTCCTAAGTCAACTGTGTGTTGAGCATCATCAGCAGTGTTCGCAGCCGTCACTACATTTGCTCGTCTAATTAGTTTAAATGCCATTTTCTATCCTTTTTAACTCATAAATTCAGACGCTTCTTTTTCAAAATAGTCATAAAGTTTCTTTTCTGGTACTCTATGTCTTTTGGAAACATCTGTTATTGTTTTCTCAAAATTATTTAGGAAATTTGAACCCTTAGAATCCATTTTTTTAAATAAATCGTCAATCGCTTTTCGCATTTTAGGCGATTGTCGTCTATATTCTCTAGATTTCTTGTACTCATCACCTTCGAATACCGATAAGTATAAGTCTTCAAATTGCACTAGACTACTCCTCGCTTGTTTCAGCTGGAGTGTCATCAATATGATTATTTACTAAACCTCTTGCAACTTCAATCTTTTTACTTTCGATTCCGTCTGCAATTTTAGTTTTCATCGTTTCTTTAAATGCATCTTCAGCGTCTAACATATTACCCTGTGACAATGCATCTACTATTTTTTCTGAACTCATTATAATTCTCCTTATGTATTATTTATATCATCAGCATCAGGCCCATCTGCTGGAGGGGCATCTGCTGGTTGTGCAGGTTCTGGTGCAACTAATGGTGCGCCACCAAATGATGGTACTCTTGTAATACCATCTGTTTGAGGAACATCAACACCACCGTCATCAATATCTGCACCTGACTCACGTTTCATTTGATCTTGCATTTCTTTAATCTCAAACTCTGTTAGTCTTAATACTTGTTTGTAAACAAACTCTTTACTAAAGAAAGTACCTATGTAGTTTTCAACTGAACCTAACATATTAATTCTATCATTCAATAATTCCTGTGCTTTTAATTCTGAGAAGTGACCATCTTTTAAGAAGTCAAATTGAATGTGTTCTTTAATCTTTGGCCACTCTTCAACATTGATTACACCTTTTAATACTAATTGTGTTCTCAACATATCTAAGAATAGTGGTACAAATTTCTTTCTAAGTCTTTGGATAAACTTAGTAAATTTTAATTCGTCTCTTGTAATCTCTGTTGATCTTCCTAATGAGAATGATTGCTCTGCTTCTAATCTTGAAATAGGAACATTCAACGATCTATAAAGTTTTCTTTGGAAGTAAGTAATATCATCAATCTCACCTAAGTTTGAACCACCTGGTAAAGTTGTAATCTCTGTTCCTCTTCCACCTTCTCTTCTAGGCAACCAAAAGTCTTCAAGCATTGACATGTGATTTCTGTCATCTTTGATCTCACCTGTTCTTGCATCGTAAACAAGTTTGTTTCTGTATCTATTCATTACATCTTTTAGATACTGCTCTGCTTTGATCTTAGGTAAATTACCTACATCAATATAGAAAATTCTTCTTTCTGGTGCTCTTGAAATTCTGTAAATAACTAAACTGTCTTCAATCATTCTTAACTGATTGACAGGTTTAATTGCTTTATGTAAATAAGATAATACTTGATTTTTGTTTGCGTCTATTAAACCAGACGGACAATATGTAATGGAGTCATCTGCAATTTTTAAACCTTGGTTCATCATACCTTTCAACATCTTCTCGTTGTAAAGATAATAATCTTGTTCTTGTTTAACTAAGATTGAACCTTGTGGCCCTGGTACTTTCTGTACTGCTTTTACTTTTCTGATTTTTCTAGGGTCAATGTATCTTACTTCTTGTATACCTAGTTTAGGATTTTTTGAATCAATAATTTTGTGATAAAATAATCTTCCGTCAACATACCATCTTCTAAAAATGTCATGTCCTTTAGTATCAAAATCAAGTAGAGACAAGACTTCATCGAAAGCCTGTCTCATACTTTTCTTGATTTTATCTGAGTATTCTAAATTATCTAATACAAGATCAACAGACTTGTCTCGTTCATCTGAAACAATTGCCTCATTTACAATATCTTCGATTGCACTATCACACTCTGGTTGTTGTCCAATGTCTCTATATTTTCTAATAAGGTCAAGATCATTTCGATCTCTTCCGTCAATATCTAATACCTGAGCAAAATGTCCACCACCCGATATTTCTACCGTACCGTCATCAGGTGATTTTTGGACAAATCTATCCTCTGGTGCTGTATTTTTTATTTTTTCGAATTTAAATCCGAATAACTCTGCCATAATATACTCCTACTATGTTTTTATTACTATTTAGTAGTCTTCTTAAAAGTTAACGCCACTTGCTTCAAAGTGTTGGTATCTCCAAGTCACCTCAAACTCTTCAATTGCATTTGTTGTTTCGTAAGCAACATCAATTTGACCTAGTGTCAAAGGGTATGCATTTCTGAAGATGTAAGTTTTCAAAGTTGTATCGTCTCTGTCTAATTGTTCAATCGTTAAGTCTGATTGATAATCAGCAGAATTGATAACACCAGTGTTATTCGCAAGATCATTAATACCATTCATCCAACGCTCGATTGCATTTCTAATATTAAAGTCTGTATCATTACTGAATGTTGTAGTCCAATTTTCAAACTCTCTGTCCCCAGCGATGTAGATATTTCTACCTCTAAAAGGTACAGGGATTTCGCCAAGTGTTTGACCTGGCAAGTTTGAAGATTTTGCTAAGAAACTTGCGTTTCTAACATTCAATCCTGTAGCGATACCTGCAGGTGGTGTAATGGTCACTCTAAACTGATTAGGTCTTGCACCACCACCAGCTAGATTTGCTTTAAAGTCATCTATGTTTGCCATGATTACGCTCCTCCTACTTCACTAAAGGCAACACCTGTTCGTGTCGCTATAAAGTTTAGTGTTATGAAGTTGATACTTCTTGCAGGTTTAACATAAACATCTGCAACAAATTCATTTCTATCAACAACAACGCCTGTATTGTTTGTACCGTCACATACAACTTGAAAAGAATCTATTCCTCTTCTACCTTGTATATCTCTTAAAAAAGGTTCTACTAAGTTTTTGAATTGTGCTCTAGTAAATGCATCGTTAAATTCAAATAATTGAAATTTAGACGCAGTTGCTATTGCCTTTTCAAGAACAATAAACAATCTTCTAACATTTATTCTATCAAATGCACTAGGAGTTGTCAAGGCAGTTTTATCACCAAATAGGGTGACACCTTGGCCTGGGAAATTAACTACTGGGTTAACTCTTGCAGCGTATAAGTCGTCTCTTTGTGATTGATTAGGGTTGAAAGAAAGTTTAATTGCACCTCTAATTGTTCCTCTATTAAATCCTGCTGGTGAGAAAAATACATCAGCAACATCATCTGTTCTAGCACATAATCCAGCAATGTCACCTGAAAGTGGTATGTATCTGTAAACATCATTATATCTGTCGTACATATATTTGTATCCACTGTCAAGAACTGCGTAAGATGAACTTGGTAATGTAGCAGCTGCATTTTTAACATTAACTGCTTGAGTTGCAGGGTCTGCTACTCCGACAGTTGCCGCTCTGTGTGGCGATATAAATGCCATACAGTCTAATCTAGCTGCAGCAAGATCGATCAACATTGTTCCATGTGTATCGTAGTTTGCTTGTGTGTCAGCTGCGATTGATGAAGAACCACCGATGATTAAGTTAACATCTACTGATTCTGCGTCTGCAAATTTATTGTATGCAATTGAGATTTCCCCATTTGTTAATGAGTAATCATCTGTTCCACCTGTTAGTGAATCTACTACTGGTGTATTTATTGCTGTAAACGCTGTACCTGAAGATATATCTGTTCCCCAATTTGAACCTGCTGTTGGGTGATCACACCAATATATGTTTGTTGATTGTGCGAATATAACATCTGGGTAGAAGTTTGAATTACCTTGTGGTGTTTTTGCACTTGGGTGTTTAGACACTGCCGCATAAGTTTCAAGAACTCCTTTTGTTCTTTGACCTGCAACATCAACATCAAATCCTGTGATGTTTCCTGTTGTGTCATACACTACAATGTGCATTTCGTCTGCTGTTCCTTTTGAATTTTCAGTAGAGTAAGGTGATGTACCTGGTGCTCTATCAAATAAGTCAGCAAAACGCCATCTTCTTTTGATGAAAGAATCATCAGGTATAA
>VMHT01098235.1_pt1 | contig 10161 bp, 8 predicted proteins | sample 4693611 | NCBI WGS metagenome assembly VMHT01 (sample SAMN12280063, study PRJNA550983) | marine metagenome | isolation source: seawater sampled from same location over 5 years 0.02-0.2 micron viral filtrate | place: USA: collected off the coast of southern California halfway between the port... ...
ATCAATTTGCTTACTGTAATATGTTATTTATATGATTGATATTTTATTCGTACATACCAATTCAAGTACACAAACATTTCAAAGTTTGTCAAAGTATGCTGCAATAGAACCACCTATTTGGGCGGCCCTATTGGCAAATAGTATGAGAAGTCTTGGTGTTAGAGTAGATATATTAGATTGTGAAGCGTTACAATTAGATACTAAACAAAGTTATAATCATATAAGAGATATAAATCCTACATTGGTATGTTTTGTTCAATTTGGACAACACCCATCAGCATCAGCACAAAGTATGCAGGGAACACACGAGTTATTGGAAGTTATGGATTATGAATTCAAGACTATTTTAGTTGGTTTATATCCATCGGCATTACCAGAGAAAACACTTAAAGATGAAAAGTGTGATTTTGTCTGTGAAGGTGAAGGAGTTGATACTTTATTAGGATTATTCGAGAGTAATTTAATTGATGTAAGTAAAGTTCCTCGTTTATGGTATAGAGACGGGGATGAAATAAAATTTACACACGTGACATTAATTATTGATAATCTTGAACAATCTTTACCTGGTATGGCTTGGGATCTATTACCATCAATTAATAATTATAGAAATGTAACTAATGTTTCAATGACAAATAATAATGACAGAACACCATTTGCTTCTCTTTATACATCACTTGGGTGTCCGTATAAATGTGATTTTTGCTGTATCAATGCACCATTTGGAAAATCTACATTTAGATATTGGAATCCAGAATTTATAATAACAGAATTTGATAAAATTGCCAGTATGGGGATACGAAATATTAAAATAGCAGACGAAATGTTTGTATTAAATAAAAATCATTTTTTAAAGGTATGTGATTTGATTATTGAAAGGGGATATGATTTTAATATTTGGGCATATGCAAGGATAGATACTGTAAAAGAACAATATTTGGAACGATTAAAGAAAGCAGGAGTTAATTGGTTAGCACTTGGTATCGAAAGTGGTAATAGAAAAATTCGTATTGATTCCGCTAAGGGTAAGTTTGATGAAGTAGATGTTGTAGATGTAGTTAAAGAAATAGAATCGTTTGGTATAGAAGTTATTGGAAATTATATGTTTGGTATGTCTGGTGATACTATGGAAACTATGCAAGAAACTTTAGATTTGGCAATCGAATTAAATACGAGTGGTGCAAATTTTAATCCAACTATGATATTTCCAGGTTCCCCACTTTTTACTAAGGCGTACAATAGTGGTGTTGAGTTACCACCAACATATTCAGGTTATTCATACTATTCTAAAGATTCATTTCCAAACCCAACAGATAGTTTAACAAGACAAGAAATTCTTAAATTTAGAGATGATGTATTTATAAAATATTTTAATAGAAAAGAATGGTTAGATAAAATAAAGGATAAATTTGGACAAGAATCGGTTGATATTCATAAAGATATATTAAAGACGAGGTTAGAACGAAATGTATAATGTTCATTTGTTTGGTGAAGGTACTGATACATTCAGTAATATATTTACTGAATATAATTACAATAATAGCGATAATTATGATTTTGATGTATATGTTACAACTCATTTTCATGGAAATCCGTGTAATATTGGTGATTTAAAAACAGAGAAACTTATTATTTTTAATAATGATGTGTGTCATTCATTAAAAGGTGATTTGTTTCCAAGTATAAATGAGTTTTTGAATCAAAGTGATAAAAAAATAAAATGTTTAGTTACAGCCACTCATTATATTATTGAAGAATTATCAGAGGATTTTGATTATTGTTATTATTCTCAGACAACCAATGAGTTATCGGAAAACACGGCCACACGAGATTTACCTATTTTATTTCGTAGAGATGTTTCTCTTTTAAGACAAAAAAAGTTTTTATCTTTTAATCGTAGAGTACAAAAAGATAGAAAAGCTTTATATGAATTTTTGAGAGATAATGATTTTTTAAAGGATGGGTGGGTATCATATAATCCTCATAATCAATTTCCAGATGAGGACAGTTTAATTTTAGATAACGTGGATTATGATAAGGATGCTGAAAATAGAGGAATGGCTGATTGGAATATGGGTTTATATATGACTTCATATTTTAGTATAATAAATGAAACTCAATTTGATTTTGGAGAGAATGAAGATATTTCAAGTGTAAATTTTTCAGAAAAAGTTTTTAAAACAATATTAGGTATGCATCCATTTCTTTTACTGGCCCAACCAAAGGCTTTATTCGCATTAAAAGAACTTGGATTTAAAACATTTGGAGATTATTGGGACGAGAGTTATGATGATGAAGAAAATGACGGTAAGAGGATGGAAAGGTGTTTTGATTCAATAAAGAAATTTTTAGTTAATGATATACAATATATACATAGAAAACTTAGTAGTGTTGATTGGATTGATTCAATTGGAAAAATATTAGAACATAATTTTAATCATTTTTTTGTTCATAATAATAGACAAAGAAAAAATCTTGAAACAAAAATCCAAAATTTGGTACATGATAGAGATTTATTACAGATAGTAGAAAGTACAGAGTTTAGAGATAAAGTAAGAGTAGTTAATCAACATATAAGTGAATTTAATTTAAATTTTAACCTTGATTCACGTCCTATGAAAGTTCATGGTGATTGGGATTGTAGTACACTTTCACAATATCAAATAGTAGATGATCTATTTAAGAAACATGGATATGATAAATCACAATGGATATTTTTTACAAATAATTTAAGAGAAGATATAAAGTGGGATAGTAATGTTGAAGTAGTTGATCCACATGCACCACGAGTTTTTCACCATCTTACGAATCCTAATATAGAATATGATTTTTTTACTACAGAACAGCTTAAAATTTTAAAAACCCATACAAAATCTCATATTTTTTCATGTTATAATAGATTTCCAAGAAAGCACAGAGTTTTGTGTATTGATGAGATTTTAAGTAGAAACATTGAAGAAAGGGGTTTAATTTCTTTTGTGTGTGGGGACGATGAGCGATTACCTGGCACAAATAATTTGATGGATTATATTAAAAGTTTTGGGTTGTCGGATAAGACTAATAAGTATTTCGAAACTTCACCACATATATTAGATTTACAACCACATGAAGAAGATGATAATAAATGTATTCAATTTAACTTTGATGATGTTAAAAATACATTTTTCAATTTAGTTACAGAAACTTTTTTCTATGAGAAAGATAGTTTGTTCATTAGTGAAAAAACATATAAGTTTTTATCATTTCATCCAATGATTATATTGGGACAACCATATACTTTAAAACATCTTAGAAAACTTGGTTTTAAAACATTTCCTGATATGTTTGACGAGAGTTATGATGAAATTGAAGATGATAATGAAAGGTTTTTTACAGTTATGGATCAAGTTGAAAAATTATGTCATGAACCATATGAAACTTTATATGAGAGATATGTAAAGTGTTTTGATTCTATATTACATAATCAAAAAATAACTAAGGAGAGGTATATACCTAATTGGAAAACCATAGAAGGACTTAGTTAATGAATAAAATTTCCAAATTATTAACTACCAATATTGATAGAAGTTATTTTAAGAAATTTTTATTTCATAACTGTAAACCAGAGTGTATGAATGTTAAATTATTTAATGACCTGATTTTGTTTAATGAAGATAGAACTTATTCTTTTCCAGATGATAAAGTTAATGTATGGTATGTTAGAAATGATCAAGGATGTGTAGATTATATTTATAATAATGATGATAAATTAATAAAACGTGCTATTCCAAATAAATTAGTTGATAAGTTTAATAGCGGAGAAGTTATATTATTATTTGGTACTGATAGTGAATGGGAATATGACCAATTTTGGATAGAAGTCTTTAAGTATGCAGAATCTATAGGAATACGAAAAGATAGAATAAATTTAATAACTTCTAATTTTAAAACATCATTAACAGAATATAATACTCATTTTTTTAAATTCTCATCTATTTCAGATATTAAATTTGATCTCGGTCTTGTTTGGTTAGACAAGTATGGTGATATTTTTCCTTATACAGATGAATACATTGAACATCTATTAAGTGTAGAAAAAACAAGAAGATATATTTGTATGAATGCACATTATAATGAACATAGACATTTTGTAGTATATAAGTTATTTGAAAAACAATTACAAGATTTAGGTCATCTTTCATTTACACTTGGACAAGGTATAAATTATGTAGACCACTCTAAAAAAAGAATGATAATGGAATGGGATAGAATGATTGAGGAAGGGGATTTTGATATAAAGGATTATAATTTATCAATAAAGATGTTAGATGATTTACCTATGTTTGTAAAAGAATTTGGGTTAAAAAATCCTAAAGATTTTTGGAATCATAATATGGAAATCCAAAATCCGATTTTAAAAGAAATAACACCAAGTATTAGACCTTGGATGGTTAGAGATGTTAAATTGATAGAGGATAGTTATTTTTGTATAGGAGTGGAAACTCAAGTAAATTCAGATAATGGTAATTTTGGAAATTTTTCAGAGAAAGTAATGATTGGATTGATTACACAACCTACCATTATAGTAGGAACTTCTGGAATAGTTACATATTTAAGAGACTTGGGATTTGAAACTTTTCCTGAATTATTTAATGAAGATTATGATGGGATAATTGAAACTAATAAAAGGTTAGTGAAAGTTATGAATGAGGTGGAAGGGGTATGTAAGATGCCAGAAAGTGCATTGAAAGATATTTATAAAGATTTATTACCAAAAGTAGTTCACAATCAAAATAAGATATTTGAATATGATACAATTACAGATTGGTATAACCTTTTAGAAAGTATAACTGATAATGAGAATAGACTTAAAAGACGAAAATTTTTAAATGATATTAGTAGAGCGGGAGATTTAGAAAATGAGATTAAATCACTTGCAGAATCTCTGTTACACTTAGGTGCAGCGCAAGTATGGCAATCAAAAGGGGGGAAGGTGATTATAGGACTTTGGGGTGATCCTATTTATGAAAGAGAGATTATATACTTGGAAGGAATAATGAAAAGATTAGATTGCAATGATTGGGTGTGTGTAAATATAGGTTTGAATAAGAATCTTTTAAAGTATGATAACTATTTATATTGGAATGAGTTTTATCATAATGTTGCAATATATCAACGTGAGCATCAAAGGAGTATTCCATTTTCCTCGTCTTTTATTGAAACTTTAAAAAGTAAAAAAAGAAATTTTGATTTTGTTTCTTTTAATAGACTATTAAAACTTCATAGAGTTTCCTTTGTTAAAGAGATAGTTAATAGAAATTTGTGGGATATTTCATTAATTTCTGTACATTCTGAGATAGAAGGTTTAGAAGATTATACACCATCAAGTGTAGATCATAAATATTCTAACTTGGTTTATAAAAAATCAGTAGATAAATTTCTTAGAGACGCGAATGATTCCACTATTTATAGTGATGGTAGAGTTTTACACGATATATTAGAAAATGTGTTTTATTCAGTAATTACAGAATCATGTGTCGGTGAAATAGATAAATGTATTAGTGAAAAGACATATAGATTTTTAACGTGTTCACCTTTTATTTTTATAGGATGTAGAGGTATGTTAGAACATCTTAGGGAACTTGGATTTAAAACTTTTCCAGAAATGTTTGATGAGTCATATGATGATATTGAGAATAATAATGTCAGATTATTGGCAGCTGTAGATGAAATAGAAAAATTTTCGAAGTTGGATTATAATATTAAAATGGAAAAATATTTAAAGTCGTTTGATAATATATTACATAATCAAAGTATATTTTTAAAGAAAAATATCTATACATATTCAGAATCAGGTTTTCCATTGGAATTAGCGGAGATGATAGAATGAAGTATGAAAAAATATTTTATTATTCAGATTCAAATTTTCTTTTTGTTTTGAGAGGAATTTTTGATAAAAAAATATTAAAAGAAAAACAAAGAATAATTTTAGAAAATCAAGAAATGGGAGATTTGGGAATATTTGATGATTTTATAAGGTTAAATCCATCATGGTTTGATATTTGGAAAGATGTCAATTTACCAGAAGAATTATCTGAATATAATCAACTTATATACCCACCACAAATAAGAAAATTAATATCTAAAGAATGTTATGTTCCTTTTCATCAAGATTGGATGTATTTATCAAAAGATGTAATTCCAGAAAAATTTCATGAGAGATTTTGTGTTTGTTTTCTTCCGTTAAATAATGAACCGTCTAAATATCCAACGGTGGAGTTTGTAAATAACAGTAAACAGACCAAGATAGAACATAAAGAGAGATTTAAAACAAAATTTAATTCTTTTTATTTGGATGGTGAATTTGAAAATATTGAAAATTTTAATTTAGATTTTGGTGATGCTCTTATATTTGGAAATGAAGTTGCACACAGAACATCAGCTAAAGATTATCATAGATGGGGTAGGTTATCACAAGAGTTTAGAATTACAGATGATAAATCGAGGATTGTTGGTAAAGATTATTATAATATGATTACCAATAAATTTGATATTTATTTGTGATAGATGGGAGTATTAAATGTTGAAATTTATTAAAAATATAAAACCTGATTTTGATATTACTAACGTTCCTTTGAAAACGGAACGACTCAAGTTAGATAATAAAAATCATTATCAAAATACAGCAATTAAAGGACTTGATAGAGTTGCTAGTACTCAAAATAAAGTGTGGGATGAAAATTTACCACAAGAGGTTGTTAATTATATTAAGGGAATAGGGTTTGAGAGAAATCAATATTCTGCAAATATAAATGTTCAACGTCCTGGTCAAATGGCACCACTTCATCGTGATAATCATCAATATGCAAGCAAAAAATTAAATAAATCATCAGAGGATTTTAATAGAGTTTTAGTATTTTTAACAGATTGGTCGATTGGTCAAGTATTTGGATGTGAGGAAGAAAGTATTACAAAATGGAAAAGTGGTGATTGTTATACTTTTGATAACGTAGATTCACATTGGTCAGCAAATACAGGAACAAAAGATAAGTATACAATTGTTATATCGGTTTTAAAGGATCTTATTTGAAATTAGTGTTTGAGGATATAGATAAACCAAACGGAGTTGATGGTACAGTTGAGTTTGGATTAATTTATTGGGAGTATAAAGATACTTTCGATAAAATTAGTGTGCAACAAATAGATGATGATATTCAAAAATGTTTTTATTTAGTAGAGCCAGCGAGTGGAGTAAACAAAATATTAGAAAGTGGTTTTGAGTTTACACGGAATATGAGTGAAACTATTTTAAAACATATACAAAATGGTAAATGTTTTTTAGTTATAAGTTCTATGTCTGAAGGTTATCTTGAAAATAATCATTTGAAAAAAATTCATGAAGTATTAGATAGTAAAAAAATACCACCAAAACAAGTAATTTTTATACAAAGTAATTATAATCTTGAAAATCAGTATAAATATGTATGTGATAGATATAATATTAAAGATAGTATTAATTTAATTACTACTCAACACAAATTAGAAACTTCAGTTGAAAGTTATAGAAATTTGATAAATGAGAATTGGAATTATAATGAATACCCACAAAGACCATCTATAAATTTATGGGAAGATGTTAAAGAAATAAGAGGTAATCTTAGGGATTATTATTATTTATCTTATAATAAAACATTAAGACCAGATAGAGTTGTACTTTTATCTTTGTTATTAAAAAATAATTTGATAAAGAAGGGGCTAGTCAGTATTGGTTCAAAGGAATACGGCTCCACTGGAAAACAAACTTGGCCAGATGAATTTGATTTTATTGATGAAAAATTGGATGAAGTTGAAGAGTGGTCAAATAAATTAAAAAGATTACAACCACTTAGTGTTGATGGAGAACCATCAGTAGATAGTATGGATGAAGGGAAATATAAAGGTTTAAATGTTTGTGGTTATACGTATGGAGAACAATTTCGTAGAGTTTATTTTATGGTAGTAACTGAAGATGTGTTTAATTCAGAATCTATGTTCTTTAGTCAAACAACGTATAAACCAATAGTATCATTAACACCCTTTATTATGTTTGGTAGTCCATATATGATGAAAAATTTAAGAGAAGTTCAAGGATTTAAAACATTTTCACCTTGGATAGATGAGTCGTATGATGAAGAAGAAAATCATGAAAAGAGATTATATATGATTGTTGATGAAATTAAAAGATTATGTAATATACCACGAAAAGAAATGAATGAATGGTATTATGAAATGAAGGATATTTTAATTCATAATCAAAAACATTTATTAAATTTTGAATATAGTGATTTTAAACGAATCGAAAGAGTTTTATGAATCTTAGAAATTCAAGACCAGTTCCAAATAAAAGTGTTTATAAGTTTGTTACTTCAGAAATTAAAAATGCAAATTTATATGATTTAGATAAGATACCAGAATTTTGTGAAAATTATTCAAATTGGATTCAATCAACTAAACTAAATAATTTAATTGGATTAGAGAATTTTAAATCTAAACAATATGTTCATGGAACTTGTCAATCTTTTGATTTTTTTTATCTTTCACATATAAGAATAAGAATGAGATGTTTTAAAGGTGATTTTGCATATCATAGATTATCTTGGGATAAAAAATTTAATTGGTGTTATTTGGAAGATGACCATATTCAAACAAATGATGCAGTAATTATGTCCATACCATTTTCTGATAGTGGAGATATACACCCACGAACATATGAAATATTGGATGAATGTGAAAAATGGGGAGTTCCAGTTTTTATAGATTGTGCTTATATGATAATAGCACGAGATATAGATTTTGATTTTAATAGAGAGTGTATTCGAGGTGTTTCATTTAGTATGAGTAAAGGTTTTTATGGTGCGGAGAAATTACGGATTGGATTAAGACTTACTCGTGACTACAAGGACGATCCAGTAGAGGTTTTTAATTCAATGCAAATGTTAAATACAGTTGGAGTTCATGTAGGACAAAGAATTATAGATAATTATTTAGTAGATTATAACAATGAAAAATATGTGGATAGACAGATAGAAATTTGTAAAGATTTGGATGTCGAACCGTCTAAATGTGTTTTGTTTGGTATAACTTCTTGGGATCATTGGAAATTTGGGGATTATGATAGAGGAACTAAGTGGAGAAGGGTTTGTATTTCACCAATGTTAGGTGATATGAAGGATTTACATTATGTCTAAGGTAGGGTATTTATCAGGATCATCAACAAGTTTGGTGGATGATTGGAATAAAGAAAATGCTCCAAAAGAAGGAGTGTATAGGGCATATTGGAAAGGGCCCGATGTTACATTAGATTATGAAGATTCATTTGTAGAAGATACAGGTGGACAATTAAGATATGAGTGGTATTGTAAATCTGGTTCAGATTGGCCAATTATTGATCATCCAGAGTTTGATGCAAGAAGAGCAGATGGAATGTCTACTGGTTGGCGATGGGAAGGTACATTAAAACAAGAATGGGTTTGGAAATCAGGTATTCCTATTGTTAAAATTTCATATGATGTTAACGGACAGAGGCGTTTATTAGAAACTTTAGTTGGAAATACATATTTTACTGTGAAATGGGATAAAAATGGTAATATTTCTGATGAGCCCATTAATTTAATAAATTAATAAATGATTAAAATATCTTTTTAGTATATTTATATATAACCAGACTTGTAATTAATTAGGAGAGTGTCATGGGATATAGTTCCACAGTAGCAACAGCATCAGCAGCAAATTTAGCTGCAGGATCTTCTTCATTTGGTACGGCCATTGATGATTTATTTCATCCATATTGGTTATCAGGAAGTGCCGGAGACGGTCAACTTGGTGGTGGTTGGAATTGGGATATGTGGATAGAAGTCCAATCAAATATGAGTGTTGCGGGGGGATATAAAAAATATTTTAGTTTACCATCAGGATCAACAGCAGCAGATCCCGATAATTATTGTACTGAAGGTGATGTTGATACTTGGATGAATTATAATGCGGATAGATATTTCTTTAATCCTGCTGACGCAACAGGTTGGTACGGATTATCTGGAAGTTTGGAAAATGCACCTTGTGATGGACATAGTGGAAGTTTACAGGATCCAGACGCATCAACTATTAATGCGTGGACAGCAAGTTATGGACCAACTAATTTATCTGCTG
>VMHT01008569.1_pt1 | contig 10160 bp, 18 predicted proteins | sample 4693611 | NCBI WGS metagenome assembly VMHT01 (sample SAMN12280063, study PRJNA550983) | marine metagenome | isolation source: seawater sampled from same location over 5 years 0.02-0.2 micron viral filtrate | place: USA: collected off the coast of southern California halfway between the port... ...
TACCAATAAAATATATTCTAAAACTATAATTACTACCTGAGGCATCTTTTGCAGTTATAGCAAAATGTCCATTACCAGCGCCATAATTAGCAGATTGCATATCACCAATAAGGCCTTGTCTACCACCTAAAGCAATCCTTGCGTTAAACCACACAGACACACTCATTTGAGTTATGCCATCTAAATAAGTAGTATCAGCACAACCTATGTAATCATCTGTACCATCAAAATCAAATATTCCACTACCTGTAGTAGATATAAAAGTAGTACTACTTAAAGTACCAGTAGTATTTCCTATAGTATCAGTAACAGTAGTACCAGTCTTAGGATAACTTGCCCTATTTGCAGCATCTATATTAAACACTAGCCCATTTTTTATGGTATTTGTTGTTATGTTACCGAAATCCATTATTCAAATCTTGATTTTAATGCGTTGTAGTTGTGTAGGACTTCGTTTGCTGATAAGGCGCGGTTGTAAATGTGAGCATTAGGGATTATACCAGTATAGTATCTTGAACTATTTACTCTTCTGCCGATATTCAAATTTACAGAGTCATTATCTATAGAAGCTGGTATGCCTGTTGTTTCTATTACTTCACTATTTCCATCAACAAATATTTCCATTGATGTTGAAGGTGTGAAAATAAAAACTACATTGTGCCAATTTCCATCTACCCAAGTTGTTGTAGTTTGTATATCTGTTAAACCCGAGCTATATATAGTAGCGTAAATTTTCTGTTGCCTTAACCCAACACCAAAACAACTATTGGTGGCATCATCTTTAGATACTAAAAATTGATAACTTGTGTTTGTTGATTTAAACCAGAAAGAAATAGTTAAAGTTCCTGTTATTTGTAGCTCAGTTGGATTACCAAAATCTATATAATTAGTTGCTCCATCAAAATTAAATACCCCACTATTAATATTTTCAAACATACCAGATGATTGAAGAGTACCCGTACTATTATTAATAGTATCAGTAGCAGTAGTACCAGTCTTAGGATAACTTGCCCTATTTGCAGCATCCATGTTGAATACTAATCCATCCGCTATAATACCTGTTGTTATTGACCCGTATTTCATAATCCAAACCTCCCTTTTAATGCGTTGTAGTTGTGTAGGACTTCTGTTGAGGATAAGGCGCGGTTGTAGATGTGAGTTGGTCCTATACTTCCAGGAAAATATTCAGAAGTATAAGTTTTTCCGAATGTCACTGTGGTATTTCCAAAATTAGGTGTTGATGGAGTATCTCCACCTATATCAACCCCATTAAGGTATAATCTTCTATTAGTACCATCATATGTAGCAACTGCATAATTCCATGTATTACTAATATCTCCTATAACTATACCTATATCATTACCCCACCAATAATTTCTTAATTGTTGATCACTACCTCTTAACCTAAAAGCATTGGTTTCACTAGTAGAACCATAATTCCCATAACCTATTATACCTGCATGTCCATATCCTGAATCTGGATTTATCCAAGCTGAAAGGGTATATGTACTATTGCCCGTAGGAAGACCTGTAAAAGATGAAAAATATATGTAATCAGTACCATCCATATCAAATACTCCTGAACCTGTATTAGGGTTAAATGTAGGTGAACTACTAAGAGTACCAGCAGTATTATTGATGGTGTTGGTAGCAGTAGTTCCAGTTTTAAGATAACTTGCCCTATTTGCAGCATCCATATTGAATACTAGCCCATTTTTTATAATATCTGTTGTTATATTTCCTACTGAGCCTGCCATTATTCAAACCTCCCTTTTAATGCGTTGTAGTTGTGTAAGACTTCGTTTGCTGATAAGGCGCGGTTATATATTCTAACGGCTGCTATATCTCCAGTTAATTTTAAAGATGTAATATAAGATAAAGCTCCTATATATAATAAATTTGAATTAGGGGTTGGGGTTGCTGCACCAGTAGCTGAACTTAATATTGTCCCATTTACATAAAGTTTTTGAGCTCCTGATTCACCTGTACCTACTATGTTATACCAGACTCCATTATCTAATGTAACCCCACTAGTAGAAGAAGTATCTCCTTTATATCTAAAGTGAACTTGTGTTTGGGTTGAAGTCCGAATGTTCGTTGTTCTTATCTCCCAACCATCATGATTACCTGCAGTTTTACTAATAACTCCATTATAACTCGAATCCTGTTCACCAAACTTTATCCAACATTCTAAAGATAAATTAACTAAATTACTTAATACATTCCCAAAATTAATATCATCGTCTATCCCATCAAAATTAAATACTCCATTATTAGTACTTTCAAAAGTAGTACTACTAAGTGTTCCTATATTATTATGGATAGTATCAGTAACAGTAGTACCAGTTCGAGGATAACAAGCTTTATTTGCAGCATCCATATTAAACACTAGCCCATCCGCTATAATACCTGTTGTTATTGATCCGAATTTCATTAGCTAAATCTACCTTTTAATGCGTTGTAGTTGTGTAGGACTTCGGCTTTAGTTAAAGCTCTATTATATACTCTCCCACACGCTACTTGTCCTATAAATGCTGAAATACCTGTTCGATATTTTCCAAATCCAAAATCCTTCCAATAATAACTTCCTATAGTACCTGTCATATTTACAGTGCTATGTACATCTACTGTTCCATCTGCTGTCTTAAAATAGACATTACATGAATGGTTAGTTCCAGCTACAAAACCTAATGAACCAGTTTGGTATGTAGCTGCCATATATGTCCATTTATTCATTATATCTAATTGGGTTGCAGGTGAACCTTGATATGTACCTCCCCCACCTGTTTGATAGGTAGCCCACATCCATTGTGGAGGATCATAAGCATCATGTCTAAACATTGCATAATTTTGCCCAAAAACGTTATATGCAATTGTTCCAAAAGTAGTATCAGTCATTCTTACCCATGTTTCAAAAGTATATTTCGTAGGCATTGAAATATCATCTCCTACATTAGTACATTTAACAGCTGAATCAACTCCATCAAAATCCCATCCTTTAGGATCACCTAAAGAATTTACAGCAGCATCATTTTCTACACTTCCTGTGTTTATTGTATTAATGGTATTAAAAGATGTTGTATTAAATTCTACATAGCTTGCTCTGTTAGCAGCATCCATATTAAATAATAGCCCATCTGCTACTATATCTGTTGTTATGCTTCCTATTTTTCCGCTCATATTCCAAATCTATTTAATGCATTAAAATTTTGTTTGACTTCTTGGGATGATAAGGCACGATTATACACCATAATACAGGACATATCTCCTTGAAAATTACTTAAATAACTTAAATTACTTGCGTTTTCTCCAATGAAAATTCCACCTGTTGATGTTTGAAAAGTTTGATTTAAAGTCATATTATCAGAACCTTTAGAGAAAGTAGCATTATTATATATTTTAATTCTATCAACCTGTTGCGCTTGTGTAGTATCTACTACGGCAGCAATATGATTCCATTGGTTAAAAACTAATGTTTGAGTTGTTTCTGTTGCTCTGAAAGAATCTGTTCCAACTGTAAACCACAATAAATTAGTATTTCTTATTGTTAAACGAAAAACATTTCTATTAGGATATCCAGTGTCCCAAGGTATTGATATTATGTGTCTGCTTGTATTTGGACTTGTAGGTTTTACCCAAATACTTAGAGTCATTTTTTGTAAGCCATCAAGTGCAGAAAAAATATTACAGCAATCTATATAATCATCTGTCCCATCAAATGCAAAACTATTATTATCTCCATAACTTCCGGAAGTATCATTGACTATAGAACCTGTATTAGTACTTACTAAATTGTTTACAAGACTAGCATCAGGTCCATCCCATGAATCTGTATTAGCAGGATCTACATAAAATACTAATCCATCTTCTACTATGTTTGGTCCTCCGTGTGTTGCCATTATATGAATCTTCCTTTTAGTGCGTTGTAGTTTTGTTTGACTTCTTGGGATGAGAGGGCTTTATTATAAAAAGATATGTTTGAAATATTACCACTCCATGGATAACCTGTAGCTCCACTACCCCAAAATGTTCTTCCTATATTAAAAGAAGTGGTTTTCAAAACAAAGTTAAGTGGAGGATTTTGAGAACTTTGGTTTGCCACTTCAGAATTATTTACAAAACACCTAACCTCTTGTGCTGTAGTTCCACCTAATGTAAGATCAAGAACAAAACATATATGATGCCAAGTGTCTCCCGCAAGTGTTGTGCTACTGTTTGTAAATATACCACCTGCGCCTCTAAATTCTAATGCTAATGTAGTTATATCAGCTCTATAAGTTATATTAAAATTACCATTCCAACTCCCATATGGTTGAGAAGTTATAGCCATAATACTTGATCCTGTACCTGAATCAGGTTTTACCCATGCAGAAAAACTTAACTTTGTTACATTATCTAAACCTACATTGGTTTGCCAACTTGAAGTAGTAGAAATACTATCATCAGTACCATCAAAATTAAATACCCCACCGTTTGTATTTTCCCATTGCGGTGTATTGTTACTACCATTGGCTCCACTCAAAGAACCAGTAATATTATTTATTAAATCTGTAGCAGTAGTACCACTCCCAGGATATGAATCTGTATTAGCAGGATCTACATAAAATACTAATCCATCGTCTACTATATTTGGTCCTCCGTGTGTTGCCATTATGTGAATCTTGGTTTAAGTTGGTTATAGTTTTGAAGTATTTCTCCTGCTGATAAAGCACGGTTGTATATCATAGTAGGACCTATATTGCAGTTTCCTCCCCCATAATAGGCTGAGTCATTATATTTATCATTTATTTGAAAACCTTTAGTAGAAGGTAAAGTATATCTAGTATTAGTTTGATTAGTAGCTATTGCAACTGCATCCTGATATATAGAATATACTAAATTAGCAGTTCCATTACCATATGCCGTAGCTTTAGCTATTATTACAAAGTTATACCAAGTATTTGTTGATATAGCAGAGCCATAGGGGACATATTCTGTATTACCTCCTCCTCTAGAGAAAAAAGTAGGTTTATAGTTATGTCCTGCCATTCCTATATGTAAAGCCCATCCAGCATGTCCACCTTCTTGATAACTAGCAAAAGGACATGGACCATAACTTGTGGGTAAAGAATTATAACTAACCCAAATACTAAAAGTTTGGTCTGTAGAAACTAAATCTGCATTATAATTACAAGGTATTTTATCATCCGTACCATCAAATGCAAAACTACTAGAAACACCATAACTCCCAGATGTATCATTATATATAGATCCACTAAGAGTAGAACTTAAAGGTGGTATATTATTTGTTACATTAGAATCTGGCCCTGCCCATGATTCTTGATTGAGTGGATCTACAGCAAATACTAATCCTCTTTTTACCCCTGGAAATTCTGGTCCTGAAACTACAGCCATAATAATTGTGTTTGGTGATAAATATTAGACGAATCTTCCCTTTAGCGCATTGTAGTTTTGGAAGACTTCTGATGCTGTTATAACTCTATTGTAAATCATAAAACATGCAGCAAATCCTAATTTACTGTTTCTATAGTTACCGACTAAATTTAAATCTGGGAAAACTATATTAATGTCAACCGTAGGCACATTACTTATAGTTTGTATAAGATTTCCATCTACATATAATTGATTAACTCTTCCTGTAGTATTATATGTCATTGTAACATGTTGCCATGTAGCAGCTGGAACAGTATAATCTGTAAATATAGCATCACCTCCATAATGTAAAAATGAATATCTAGTACTATTAGTACACATAGCATGAACTCCACGTGCAGTTGTATCACCTATCCACATTAATGAATTATCTCCACTATTTAAATTTGTATTATTAACCCAACATGATAAAGTAATATTAGGATTGTTATTACCATTTGGAAATTTTGAATTATCTGATAAGGGATCCATAAAATTAGGTATAGATATGTTATCCCCAGTAGCATTAAAGTCGAATGCTAAATTTCCTGCTGTTTTAGTAACAGTACCTTCAAATGAACCCGTGTTATTAGGATTAGATCCTGTAGTATAAGTTATATCAGATAAATCGAATATTTTATCCCCAGCAGATGTACTAGTACAACTATTAGGATTCGCAGAATCATAGTATAATACTAATCCATCTTGTACTATACTTGGTGCTCCAAAAGAATATGCCATATTATTTCGTTATAAATATTATATAACAATTATCTTAATATGGTTTTCTATTGTTTCTGTGTCTCCCCAATCGGAATTAAATACACTTTCTATAAAAACGTTAATGGTATCGCCAATCATTTCATTATCTAACATGAAATTTTGTTTGGGTGTGTAGGTGTATTTAGAATGTGTGCCTACTATGGTTGGAGCATATGGGCATTCTGTACAAAAGTGTTTAGGGATTTGGTATCCCGCAATATTGGTAGGGGGATGTAAATCTATTAAATTATTCATGGTGTATGAGTGTGATCCTATTGCAATTGGTGTGTTCATTGCTTGATCATTAAACCAACCTAGATAACCGTACATTGGGGTTTGGAATTTTATGTTATCCATTACAATCCAATAATCGGAATCAAATTTAGCATCTAGAAGAGGCACTTTATTTATGACATATTGGCTTTTAAGTTCGGACAATGTACCTTCTATTTGAAAGTAATTTAAGCCATCCCAATTTATTTCATAGTATCCGTCAGAATTGGGGTTTATGGGTTGATTTTTGTATGTTACTATATAATTTGTTTCACAATCTCCACTAAGACATGGGGATTGAATTATATTTTGTTTTGTACATGATGGGTGCAGACATAATACTATTATTAATAATATAAATGCTATTAGTGTTTTTATTTGATCTTTCATTCTCTCTTCTACTTTAAATATTCTCTTAATACGTATATAATTGCTAGTGGCCATAGTAGTATTACAAAAATTCTTGTGAAATTGTCCCATTTTTCTTCACTTGGGGATAAAACCTCTATGCTAAATCCAAATACTAATCCAATTGCTAAATATATCATCATAACCTTAATTTCTTGACATAAATATACGAACAGTATTTGGCTATTCCAAATATTTTGCATGGAAAAGACTGGGAGGTGTGAAAATTCTGAATATTATTATTTCAGTATATATTTTGTCGACGGGGGAGAATTCGTCGGTGGGAGAGATTTTGGATTCTTTGGTTTTTGGTGTTTTGGGGCTAAATGGGTTTATGAGCAAACTATATAAGTATATATAACATCGATGGTAAAAGGTGGTGTTTCTGCTAAACATACATTTACTTCTTTTTGACGCATACCCACGCATATATGGACACCTACGCGTATGGGCATATCGCATAATATACGCGGTACGCACGCCGCATAACACACCAACATAATATATAATATTAAGGTAATATAGCATCCCATACTAAGGGATATGCCATGGCAGAATACGATGTGGGTAAATAATAATAGATTATTACATACGGTAAAGATAAGTACACAATACCCTCCACCGTAGTAGAAGGTACGTGCGACCTTATTTATGCACGCGGTGTAAATATGGGTAACCCCACTATATCATAACAATACAGTGTTGACATGGTAATCACCCCCACCGGGCCAGTCATTATATTATGCGGCTTTATTATTAGCTAGCCATGCTGGAAATTTAGATGGATGACCGAATTGGTTTTCTGCTAAAAACGCTACTTTATCTCCAATATCGGCTTTAATCCACTCTGCTTTTTGAGTAATACCCATAGCAAATAATTCAGCACTGAAATGTTTATTCATCTCTTCTATCTTTACTGTAGGACCATATACATCATTCCATTTAGCTACGATGTGGGGAACCATTTTACCCGTTTCGTTCTCCATCTTCTCCACCATGATGCTAACTGGGAAATCAATACCGTTAGCTGGTGTCATTAAACCATACTTAGTTAATTCATTTTGAATTACACCCACTGCTTTTTTAATATCTACTTTATTCATAACCTTTATTTACGGTGTAAATATACGAACACTCCCTCGCCCATCCACGCCTCCCCGCATAGACAGTCGTGAGTCCTCGTGAACAATTATGTTGTTCATATATATTTTTAAGGTAAGTTAAAAGAGGTTGGGGCGCTGGCAATGAGGGCTAACATTGAATACATCTCAGACCACATCCCCTAACTACAGTTTACCACCCACTAATACATTACTTATATTGTTAGGCACTAGTTAACATTATTGGCCACACTAACCAACAACATCAAATCATCCTCACTCATAACCACACTATCAACATAATTCCTCCTATTTACACTAACAACATCAACAGCTTCATTCTCACTTTCAACAGTTTGAACACTAAATTCACCCTTAACTTGATCCTTACTTACAATATAAAACATAACTAATTCAACTTTACATTACTAGTATCAGAATAATCAACCGCCATTCCATCAATCAATGATTCAATCCTATTCATTTGAGTCTTCATATCAAATATTTCCACTTGCATATTACCCAGGTCTTCTTCTAATGTAAACCATTTATCAATCATATCCACCTCACTACGTTTTAAACGATTATTTTCATTAATCAACCACGTTGCCCCAGCAAACGAAAGTATAATTAATATCATCAGTATATTATTTGTTTTCATTATTATTTTTGTTTTAATTTAATTAAATACTCATTATATTTCATAAATAACTCACGATGAACAGAATCAACCCTACCATACAGTATAGCAGACCTCATTATTTGATCCCGCTGTTTAATAACACATGCTTCAACATACTTCACATGCTGCTGTTTCCTAACATACGGTATCTTACTCTTCTTTCTCATCGTCGTTATTATCTGAATTACCTCCCAATTGCTTATCTCGCTCGTCCATTTTATTTTGAAACTTCATAAAACTTCTATCCTTATCAGCTGTTAAACCACCAATAGTATAAGACTTATCATACTGCTCATCCCAAGGGCCTTGTTCATCTGCACGTTCTAAAAAATCCAATACATCTGGATCATTTTCCCATCCATCATTTTCTTCACCTGGTAATATTTTATTAGTTAAATGTTGCTCTTCCCAAGCTCTCATATACCCATCTACCCATCCTTTAACTACCAAAAATATAGTACCAAAAAAAGCACTAACAATAACAAACGATAATACCCACACTACAATTTCCATCACTTGAGATCCCATACACTAGGTTTTTCACGTTTAACACGTCTAATTTTCTTCAACAAGGGCATATTTACATTATCCCAAAACGCCCACCAATTCGATTTACTCTTCTTCTTCGTCATGATACTCTAATTTTAAATGCTTAAATTCCTCCTCCGTCATATCCGTTTTCTCAAACATACCACCCAATTCATCTGTATTAGTCATCTGATCAATCCAATACTCCTCATACTTATCATCCATATAGATATCATCCCACAAATAAGGATCAATATGAACAGTTTGACATTCCAACAATACCTCAAACAAATAATCCGCCAATTCCGAATCATAATAATGAACATGCTCATTAATATCCATTTCATCTTTAGTATCTTTCAAAACATAAACCTCATAGCCATCGGCAGTAGACTCTGTATAACACTGATAATCCATCCCATCAAAATTTGTATCTGAGACTGCATCTTCATATTCGTTGCCCCAATACTGATGAGCTAATTTTTTTATTCTTTCAATTGTAACTTCCATGTTCTGTATATACGTAGGTTAATATTTATTATTGTTAAAAGAACCTTTTGAATTTTGCTTCTCTATATTGTTACGCTTTTGCTTTCTCCTCTTCCACTCATCTTGCTTCGCCTTTGCTTCCTTAATATGTTTCAAATCACTTCTCCAATTAGACATCACACTAACTGTTTGTCTTATACTATTTACACTCATAACTTTATTTTGATTTTTTTATTTGATTAAATATACGAACCTTTTTATCACCCATCACGTTATTTTTTAATTTTTTTGTTGATTTTGGTTTTAAATCACTAATTACTTCATAACACCAACCAACACCTGTTATAAACACTTTCTTACTTGCCATTTTCAATTTTAGATATCATATATTTATCTACCTCTTTATATTTGTAAAGCATAACATATCTAGAACATTTAATACCAAACGTACCACCTGTTACTTTAGTAATAGTACCTTCCTTCATTATGTTATCATTTTTACAATA
>VMHT01063219.1_pt1 | contig 10159 bp, 10 predicted proteins | sample 4693611 | NCBI WGS metagenome assembly VMHT01 (sample SAMN12280063, study PRJNA550983) | marine metagenome | isolation source: seawater sampled from same location over 5 years 0.02-0.2 micron viral filtrate | place: USA: collected off the coast of southern California halfway between the port... ...
ATCGAGATGTTTTATAACAGTAAACGAAAACATGGTTCCAATAATCTACTGTCACCAGTAGAGTATGAAAATCGTTACGAAGAACGACTGGGAAGTGTCTAGGTTAGTAGTGGCGATTCATTCTGAGGTTGTAGTGCTCCTCACTTTTTTCACGATGCAATACGCCTGAGACCGAGCTTTTATTTTTTATCAATTTGAGGAATCCTTGAAGCAAGCTTGTCGCGTTTTTACAATACCATGTTGTCCTGGCGTGATAACGTTATGTTCATCAAACTTCATTTAATGTGGAAAAACAATGCAAATGCAGGGAACATTTTTGATTCAAGACTGGCAAGAGTCTATCCAAAAACAATTTGATGATGGCAGTAAGCTAAGCCGTGCAGAGATTAAGCAGAACTATTCTGGGCAAATTGATGGGCATAGCGAAGTATATTACTTAATGAACTATAACACCGACGGGGACGCTTTTTTTTGCGGGTTTGAGTGCATCTCCGGTACCATTAACGACAAAGAGTGCAAACTTGAACTTAAACACGACGGGCAGTTTAAAAACGGGGTAGCATCGAGTAAGTTCGTCGTGGTCAATGCAACACCGCTCAAATCGTTAATTGGAAAAACAGGTCACTTTGAATCTACAGAATCAGGACAAGCTGATTACTCTATAAGTTAGTTACCCGCTCGCACTTCTTCAAGTGATGCTAATGGCATAAAGCAGCCATAAAAAACAGTTTAATGGATAACCGTTTTGTGCCAGAAATGCTAACTCACAACTAAATGTCGACCGGCCGCTTCACCAGTTGAACTCAAGGTACAGAGCGGCCCCACCAATTCTATATAATCTTTAATACATGGCCCGCGGTATATCACGCCATCTTATCGTTGCGCGCTTAGATAGAAACTCGCGTTTCGTATCGAACTTTTGTTCTATGTCGTGGCTGGCAAGTTGCCGTGTATATCAGCCGTACCGTGCGTCGATACTATCGAGCATCTTCAGCAGGCCGGGGGTTATCCTGGCTGAAGGCAAGCAAATCTTGTAGCTGGTACTGGCTATCATGTACCTGACCAGACCTACACCTTGTTTATGAGATAGGGTACCCGATTCAAAAAGTTGGCGCTGCGCCGCAGAAATTGCGTCTGATATAATCCGCGTATTACGCCTGGTGGGATCTTAAACTGAGGGCAAATCGATCTTTTAAAGTAAGGGCTATTATAGTGGGGCGATGAGGCGGCAAAAAGTCACTATCCCGGCACACAAGCTGTTTTGCTCACGCTTTTTTCGTGACGCAGTTTCACCGTGTCCGGATAGCGCATTTTGCAATTCTATGTGGCAGGTTACTCGTTTGCCAAAGCTGCGTGTGTTATAGCTTTTTTGCCTGTCCGACCGAATCCCACTGATAATAGGCCTCTTCCCGTAGTTTCTTTGCCGGTACTTTTATTTCTTCGACGGTACTTGCCATTAATATAGAGAAATCCTTGCGAATTTTCTTTGCCGGCTGTTCTGCTAATTGCCGGCGTTTAAGTCTGCACAGCGCAAAGTGTGTTGGTATACATTTGCTAGCCGTCTTCTTCAATATCAAATTTCTTCGCAAATATCTCGTCAACCAGACGCTCTGGCAGCATAGTGGGCAGGGTATAATTGACAAATTTGTTGGGTACCGGCGCATAACGTGCTTTAGGTTTGTCAGCGGTCATGGCCTCATAAACGACATCGGCGATATCTTCAGTCTCGAGTCCGTCTTCTGCTCCTTCTATCATTACGTCCAGAAAGTTTTTAATTGAGTCTTTCCACGCGCTGTCTTTATATTGCTCGGCAGCATTTGCTTCCTTTGCTTTCTTCCAGATAGGCGTTTTAACACTGCCCGGGCCAATTGAGATTGAATCTATGCCGTATACCATCAACTCGCGACGCAAACTGTCTGTGATGCTTTCCATAGCGTGTTTACTGGCGGTATAAGCGCCCAAAAACGGGGAGGGCAGTTCTCCGCCGAGACTGGTTATGTTAATAATGCGCCCGGGATCACCATTAAGGCTTTTATCCATACCCAAAAGAGGTAGAAAGGCCTGAGCCATTCGCAGTCCGCCAAAGGCATTCACTTCAAAATGCTGGATAAATTCGTCGATATCCTGCAAAGCCAGGGGGCCGAGTTTGGCAATTCCTGCATTATTTACGAGGCCGCCGAGTGTTTGTCCTGCCAGTTTTTCAGTGACCTGATCTACCGCTGCCTCAATTTGTTCGGGCTTTGCTACATCCAGAAAAACAGGCTGTATCTGAGGCTCTTTTTCAGCAAGGCTTTTGGCATCGTCCTCGCTGCGAACGCCGGCGAACACTAACCATCCTTCCCGCGCAAACCTGATGGATATAGCTTCGCCGAGTCCTGAAGACGCACCTGTAATGATGATTGATTTCATATGACCTTCTATTAATCAAAGCGTGGAGTTAAATTTAGATATTTATAGATTTGCTGCCAGCAGGTAAATGGCCAGGCAGGCTTCTACAATGAAATACCCCCAACTTTTTTTCGAGCCGGCGTCGTTTAACAGAATTCCGGTGATTCGGCCAACTGCGGCGCCTGCATAGAGAAAACCGACCATCGCAAAGGCTGCGGGGATAGATAAAAATAATGCCCCAAGCCCGGCACCCACAAATAAAGCGCCGTTTGCCGCCCGGATTTCGGTATAGCCCATGTTGCTTCCGTCTGGTTTGAGAGCAAGTTTATTCATGGTAAAGCCCGGAGCGAGGAATCCTACCAGTCCAAGGGCGATGGTAAGCACTATCGCAACAATATTAAGCGTGTCGATCATGATTTCCCCAAAGTAGCTATCTGGTTGATGTGAAGGGTCTGCCGGACTCCCAGATTCGAAGTTGTACCATGCTCAGTGCAACTCAATGACAGAACGCATGGAGTCAGGCTTGATTGAGTAAACGCTGTTGATAAAAACGCCGACATTATTGTTACTGCAATTTTCCCGGGCAAGATTATCCCAAAAGGCCATAAGTGGAGGGCTGCAGGGTTAAATATGTTTAATCGGGATATACGGGCAGTATGCCAGGGCGGGATAGAAGAGACTTTTAGCGCTCTTGCCAGTGCCGATAGCTGACCTCACTGCTTTGGCATAGATATCCGGTTAACCAGGGACATCAGCGAATTTTATTCAGCCTGAGAAAACGATAACGTCATGTCAGTAATGTCCAGCACAATGCCAGTGACCAGGCCGGCTAGCAGCAGCTCACATATACGGATTCATAGTATGAAATCTAGTATGTACTGGAAGTGACAGCTACCATCTTTCTGTGTTTCGCGTTAAGTACAGTCTTCATACATGCTAATTCAGGCTTCTCAGCGGCAAAACAGGATAGAACACTTTTGCCATTTTCGAGGGAAGGTTTAAATATAAGCGTTACGTACACAGCAGCCAATGCAGTCGCAAACAGGTTAGCAACGGAAATGCGGCACATAGCAGACCTGGCAGAACTAGCTAAACCTCGTTCTCAGTCTATTGCCAGAGCATGTGAGAACTCACTCAATTAGGGTGAATAATCTTTATTGCTACAATATTCTTCGAGCATTTGCTTTAATTCTTTAGCTGTTTAGCTGTTTAGCTGTTTAGCTGTTTTTTCTCATGAATTTTCCCGAGTAAGAACTTCTTCTTATAAGCTACGGAACTTTGTAAAATATAGGGCTATGCTTATACGTTCAGCACATGATGAGTTCTATAATAGCCTACTGGATGTTCGCGCAGTTATTGTCGTTTTGGACCCATTGGTTTATACCAAACCGTAAGAGGATACAAAAATGAACAAACTGTACAAAAGCTTCCTGGCCATCATTGGTCTGGGGCTGGCTTGTCTGATGTCAGCAAGTGTGGTGGCCGATCAACACAAGGAAGGTAAGGCCGAGAAGGAAATGTTAGCCGAAATGTGGGTAATGGTTCCTAAAGAAGGAAAACAGCAAGCGTTAGAAGACGCCATCAAAGAGCACGTAAAATTCAGACAATCCAAAAATGATACCCGCGACTGGCATATTTATGCCCCGGTGCTGGGCAGTAAGCTTGACCGTATCGCCGTACGGGCAAACAACTTTACCTGGGCCGATATGGACACCTATCGTGACTGGTCGATGAATCAGGGGGTCAGTGAGAACTGGCAGCAAACGGCCGGGCAATATGTGGACCATTACCACCATTATCTGGCAATTGAAGATCGTGAAAACAGCCACTGGGGCCCTGATGTAAAATACAAATATGTGGGCGTAACCAGCTATCAGCCTAAGCTGGGCCATCGCAGTGCCATCAACGAAGATATCAAAACTATGTCAGATGCAGCTCGTGAACAAAACTGGCCTTATAACTGGGCATTTTCTACTGCACTGAGCGGGCAGGGTGAGATTAATCTTGCGGTTCCCTATGAAAACTGGGGCGCCATGGCACCACCTGAAATGGAATTTATGGAAGTCTTGTCTACCCATATGGGCGATGAAGACAAAGCGAAAGAGTTAATGAAACGGTGGGCCGGACATTTTGAAAAAGTCGAGTTCAATGTATGGGAATTGCGTACCGACCTGATGCAATAACCTAAGCATAGATGCCAGGGGCTTTGCTGCGGTTGACTATGATGCAGCAAAGCCCTTGTTATTGCGATAAAGCAAATCTTCCCGCTATTTTTTTGCAACTGCCTTCTAAGTTCTAAGATGCTGAGTTTTGAAGCGGAGCATTCTATTCGGGCTTTGTAACAAAATCGTCGTTCTCCGTGAAAATCACAGGCTTCACCGCTTGCGAACGCAATCTGTGCGCCCGACGTCATTATCAGCCGATATAAAATAGTAATACAGACATCTGTGTGGCGGTTTTGAGTGTATGAATACAAAGCCATTTTTTAATCGGAATCACAGTATGTTTGTTGATAATGCCACCCTGGATCTTATTCTGCGTAGCTTGTTGCTCACGGCCCTGGCGATGTGCTGGGTAGTGGTGCTGGTGCGGGTAAACGGGCTGCGCTCCTTTTCCAAGATGACCAACTTTGACTTTGTTATGACGGTGGCGATGGGCTCGTTATTGGCCGGCGCCAGTCAATCGACAAACTGGACTGCTTTTATCCAGTCCGGCCTGGCAATGGCAGCATTGTTTGCCGTGCAATACAGCGCGGCGCGGTTGCGCCGTTCCTCAGATAAGTTTGAAGCCATAATGCAAAATACGCCGGTTATCCTGATGCGCGACGGCGAGATCCTTGATGAAGCCTTACAGCATACGCGGGTGGCCCGTGGCGATCTTATCGCCAAATTACGTGAGGCAAATGTGCTGGATTTTTCGCAGGTCCGGGCGGTGATATTAGAAACCACCGGCGATATTTCGGTATTGCATGGTAGTGACTGTTCGCAGGAAGTATTGCAGGGCACAACTTATATTGAATGATAACCCGCGTAAGATGTAACAAGCCGGCGTAAAGCCGGCCTGTGAATAATGATAAAAGGTACCACAGCTTTGTTTAAAACTGGTAGGTGACTCCGGCATTAACCGTGGTGCCTAGTCCTTTTACCTGGTAGCCGCCATAGGTATATGCCTGGGCCCGGGCCGGAAAATAATCTTCATTTAGCAGATTTTGCACCCCAAAGAAGCCTTGCCACTGAGACGAAAAGGCGTAATTGCCGCTGACATTGACCACATTATAGCTGCTTACCGGCGCCTGGTCGGTGCTGTAAATCCCATTTTCATCTGCCTCAAAGCGATCCCGACTTCCTACATATAAATATTCCAGCGTTAAATTTGCCGTATCAGTGGGGCGCCAGTTTGCAATGAATGTGGCTTTAGGCGGATTAACAGTACGGCCTCCCAGGTAAACATCTTCCTGGGTGTCTTTACCTTCAACGTAACTGTAGGTAGCGCTGACATCCAAAGCCGGCGATACCCGGTAATTTACAATACCTTCGTAGCCCCAGATTTCCTGTGGGGCCCGCACCGGTAAATAAACCCCGGTTGTGGGATCAAACCGGGTCGAGGTGCCCAACTCTGAAGTACTGCGGTAGGCCGCTACTTCAAGACGTAATGCATCGGAAATCTGCGAGGTAAACCCAATTTCATAGTTATCAATAATAGAAGCTTCGGTGCGAATATCCGCAATATCGGTGACGGTGGCTGAGCGCAACAGGCGCCCGGTATCTGAAATATCAGCCCCTTGCGAATAGCTGATAAACGGATGGAATGCCGGGTTAAGCTGGTATTTAACCGCCACATTGTAGGTCGTCGCATCGTAATCCAGTTCACCGCCTGTCACGGCAACGGGGACAGAACACTGATCAGCCTGTCGGCAAAGGCGTAACGTGTCATAATTATCAACTTCAAGGCTGATATTTTCGCGGCGAACCCCGGCTTTTACAATCAGATCTTCATTGTAAACCCACTTCGACTGAACAAAGCCGGCCACATTATTCATATCCATTTCCGGAACCCAGATACGGCCGTCTACCAGAGGCTGAGAAGTGACATCGTTAAGGGCATCTAAACCATAAATAAACGTGGCTTCAATGTTGTCGAAACTAAGCTGACTGTTAAAGGTGGCCCGTAAGCCTTCCTTTTCAGATTTTATGACCGACTGGCCCCCGGTATATCCGCCCTCTGGATTGGCCAGGCTGGTCGAAAAGAAAAACACATTCTCGATGTCCTGATCATAATAATCGAGGGTAAGCTGGGTATTGGCGAAAATATTCAGATCGGTGTACTTCACCATCAGGTTGGTGTTGCCATCCGGGCCCTGGGGCTCACCCGTTTTTTGTTCGGCAGGGGGCACGTGTACTGCCAGATCTTTGTTGCCATCAAATGTATCGCCCAGGTCGGTTTTTTGCTGGGAACGATAAAAGTTGTAACTTACCTGTAACTGTTTATCAGCATCAAAGTCGTAGCCCAGTTTGGCAAAATAGTTTTGGGTAATGGCATCGGACAAACCATATTGAAGCCCTAAGATATCACCATCGGCATCACGCTGGACCCCGTTTTCTTCATAACTGGCCGTCAGCAGATAATGCCAGTTTTCAGCCCGGCCATTAACCGCGGCTTCAAGACGATGACCGGCACTTTCATCGGGCTGTACCGCACTAAAGCGGCTGGACAAAGAGACTTCACCCTCCAGCCCTTCGTCACTTCGTGGTGTACGGGTGATGTAGTTAATAATGCCGCCGGCGGCGCCGTTGCCAAAAATGGAGGTAGCACCTTTAATGATCTCTATACGCTCAATAGCACTGGGGTCGAGAGTTTTAACCCCCAGCGAGCCATTTCGAAGTGGCGTAGACTGAGGTACACCGTCAATCATGACCAACGGCGCACGGCCGCGTAAGGTCTGCCCGGTATTACTGGAACTGCCGGTATCCGGTCCCATCCCGGGAACATACATGGCCAGTAAACTTTGCAGCTCGGGGGTGACCTTAAGATGCTCCTGAATATCCTGCTTGGTAATGACCGTAACAGAAGCCGGCACCTCATCAATACTTTCTACCACCCGACTCCCGGAGACCACAATTCGTTCCATATCAGCGGGCAGGTCGGTGGCGGCCAGGGCAGAGCCAGAGGCAAGAGATAATGAAACCCAAAGGGTGGCGCGGCTTACTGTAAACTTCATTGCTTTTATTATTCCTGTAAACAAAAAACGTCTACAGTCTAATGTTAAAGAGAATGATTATCAATTGCATTTTTACGGGTGCGTGAGGGCTGCCGGCGCTGGCTTTTTTTGCGGTGTTGCCAAAAGTAAATGCCTGAAACCACAAAAAAAGCGGGGGACAGAGCCACAATTAACCATAGGGCTTCAACGATAGGGCCGGCAAAGCCACCAATATGGAACTTGTATTTAAAGTTCCAGACCTGGGTTGCCGGTGAAGCGGCCGAAGCATCAAAGGTCTGCAATACCTGGGCGGTGTAAGGATTCATCCATATCCAGCTATAAGCATGAGTTTCGCCCGGCATCTGTACTCGTAACCTTAACGCTTCACCGGGTGAGCGGGGCATATAGATTCTGAACAGCGTAGCCTGTGGTAAGGTCTCAAGTCCGTTTTTAATAGAACGATCAAGCGCGAGTTGCTCCCCGGGTGTAAATTCGGCCACCGTCGGCCGTGTATCAATCTGGCCTGGTGATAAGGCGCTGACCACTGCTGCGGTAGGAGCTTTCCAGTTAAATGCAATGCCGGAAAACGCAATAAGCAATAATGGTAGAAAGAGAAAAACGCCCAGCACAGTATGCAACTGATAAAGCAGAATTTTAGGCTTTGCGCGGGTATTGATTTTAAGACGTTTCAGGCGTTTTTTAGGCTTCACCCACAAATAAAACCCGAAAAGCACTTCGAAAATAAACAGCAGTGCCACTACACTGACCCAGTTGCGCAGGCTGGTGCTATTGTCCGCATCCCGATACAGCAGCCAGCGATGTACCGACATTGTGAAACCGTATAAATGATCTTCAAAAGCATAGGTCAGCAAAATCTTACCCGTATACGGATCCACACTGGCATACTCGCCGTTCTCGAGGCGTAACTGCCAGGCCCGGTCGTGGTGCTGCGGCTCGGTGCTAAGCAGAGTAACCGCGTGGCCTGATGAGGCTTCCACCTTCTCAAGTAACGTGGATACTGGCAATGGGGCAGAGCTCTGGGCCACCGTCCAGTACTGGGGGTTTACCAGGGTCTGAATATCTTTTGCGTAGATCAAAATGGCGCCGGTAAGACTCAATATTAATACGAACAGCCCTGTACCCAGTCCAATCCATAAATGCATCTTTCGAAGCCAATTCCTGGCAAAGCTGTTGTTTTTCATGATGTTTGCTGTCTTTTAATAAGGCGCGCCGGGCGAAAGGCAATGATTATACATAGTCTAAACACAAATAAGAACTGTTCGTATTATTTATTGCGAGAGAAGTTCTTTTATAAATCTGCTCTACAGAGCCAGATTGATTTGTGAACAAAAAAAGCCGCTATTGATAGTAAAAATGAACTTTTAAAAGGCGCGCTGGTACCAACTTGAACAGGTGTTCAATTCGGCGTTATTTATAGCAAAAGTTACCCATTGATTCATCCCATAAGCGGCGCCTTATTTTGGGTGTCCTAATTTGATTTGTAGCAACCAATAGAGGGTTATATGAGCAACACAATCACCACCATGTAAGCGCTTAACACTCAGTATACGATGATTGAAGGTCATCGCATTGCCTATAAAGAAATGGGAGAAGGACAACCCTTATTACTGATTCATGGAATTCCCACCAACAAAATGTTGTGGACGCATGTGATGCCCGAGCTGGCCAAACAATATCGTGTTATCGCCCCCGATATGCTCAATTATGGTGAGTCTGATATGCCTGCTGATGCAGATGTGTCTATCAATGCACAAACTCGTATCCTGGTTAAACTGATGGACGCACTTGGCGTTGATAGCGCGGATGTAGTATCCCATGACATCGGTGGCGGAATCGGTCAGCTGCTAGCCGTCAATCATGCCCGGCGAGTACGCCGGCAGGTGCTGATTGATAGTGTCTGCTTTGACTCCTGGCCCATTCCGGAATTTGAGAAGATGTTAGAGCCCGGAGTGGAAGAGTCCACCAGCGTGGAGGAATTTATCGAGACCATGCGAGGCTTTATGCCAAGTGGGGTATATGACGATGCAGTGGTTACCGAAGAAATGACGGAGCGGTACGTTGGGCAGTGGCACAGTGAAAAAGGCAAAGCCGCGTTTTTCCGTAATATGCGTAGACTGAATAAAGAATACACTGAGGCTATCGCGGACGAGCTGAAAAATATCGACATTGAAACTCTGATCCTCTGGGGGGACAAAGATAACTTCCAGAAGCCAGATTATGCTCCGATGCTTACCGACGCGATCCCCGGCGCCCAGCTCATTTGGGTTGAAGATGCGGGTCACTGGGTTACCGACGAAAAGCCTGAGGTGGTGTCGCAGCATATTTTGGAGTTTTTAAAGCGCTAGAACGCTACGTTTATGTTTGTTTAAAATGACTCGTCCTGAAATAGGTTGACACTTATTTCGATTAAAACGCCCGATGTGTTTCATTGGGCGTTTTGTATTTAAGGGCCAGGTGCGGCCGTCTACTATTATAGATTGCCACTGACTCTGCGACCATCTTTCTCGCCTCTTCCAGGTCCCGTGGTTTGTGTAGTAAGTATTCATTTTTAAG
>VMHT01159896.1_pt1 | contig 10158 bp, 9 predicted proteins | sample 4693611 | NCBI WGS metagenome assembly VMHT01 (sample SAMN12280063, study PRJNA550983) | marine metagenome | isolation source: seawater sampled from same location over 5 years 0.02-0.2 micron viral filtrate | place: USA: collected off the coast of southern California halfway between the port... ...
GGAGTGCCAAAGTTTCTTGGTCTATAGCATAAATAAACGACAGACCTGATTTTGGGATTTTTTCTCTCTTTTCTTGATTCAACACCACAGTGAATAGTTCTTGAATCCCAGAAAACTAAACTGCCTTTTGGGCATTTGATAAATTTTTTAACACATTTATGGTCAATATAGAATTGTTCTTGTTCTCTTGTAAGCTTATACCAATCTCCTGGGGTTTGAGAATCGGGAAATGTTTCTGCGAATTTTTTATGTAATTTGTGACTTCCTTCGTAAAAGGTCAAAGTAGCATCATTTCTCTCAACATTATTTCCAGTAACCCAACTTTGAATACATTCTAATTCATTTCTTTTATAACTTTGGTCAGTATGATACCATGTATTGCCTCTGAAATATCCTCTTTTGGTAATTTCATGTGGAAGGTGAAAGCTAAATCCATCAAAACTAACTAATAGTTCTTCTGGCTGACACTCCCAATAATGAGCGAAAATATCAACAATTTTGAGATTTTGTCTCAAATCCCATGTAACTTGGCTATGTCCAACGCCCCAATGTTGAATGAGCATAGAATGATTAGGATATAACTTCCAAAATTCTTTCCAAGTTTTATCATTATTTCTATCAATAGGTACTTGCCAATCTTGTGTAATATGTTCAAAGAAGTTCCATTGTCCTGAGACCATATCTCGACATTCCTTTTCGTTCAATACATTTGGTATAATAGCAACACCATATTTATTTAATGTTTGTTTTAAAGTTTCTTTAGAACAACTATATCGATTATATAAATACTCCATCGTTTATATAAATGGTAGTATGATTATTTAATTCAATTTTATAAAATATCAGATAATATATATATATGTCTAATAAAACAAGAAAGAAAAAAATAAGTAAAAATCAAAAAAAAGGAGAAATAAATTATAATTCTTCTATGAAAAGAGCAAAAGGAGGTCCAAATAGGGTTCAATTAAATAATCATATTATGTATCCTTTTAGTTATAGAAATAAAAAAAATGATAAAAAATATAAAGGACATTTTACATTAGTAAAAAATCCAGAAAAAGGTAGTCCAAATAATTGGTGTTGGAATGATTCAACTATATTAGAAGATGATGAATTAGTAAAAGAATATAAATTGGAAAAAACAATAACGGGAGATGGAAAAACAAATTTTTGTTGTCCTTTAAATAATGATGGAATACCAAAAGTGCCATATCGAGGATATTGTGAGAAACCAATATTATATAATGAGAATTGTAAAGGAGGATATGGTGAGTCTCGTGGAGTAGGAGATGAATTTTGTTGTACTAAAGATGAAATTTATGATTATGAAATAGGGGAATGTAGAGTAAATAATCTAGGAAATAAAGGAAAAAAAAGAGCATTAAAATTTGCTCAAAAGGGAGTAAAGATAATAGGAAAATCAGGAGTATACGCAGGATATGCTGGTGCGGCAACAGCAGCAGGTGCTGCTTGTATTGCGAGTGTAGTATGTGCTATAATAGTCCCAGTAGTAATGCTTATTACATCAGGAATAAGTTATAGAATGCTTGCGAAATCATTTAAAAAAAATGATAAACTTCTGGAAGATATGAAACAAAGTAGTGAAAAAACATTAAATGATTTAAGAAGAATAGAAATAAATGAAGGTGATAAATATAATGAAGAACAAGTATTAAAAGCAACAAGATTAATAGAAGCATTAAATGACATACGTAAAAAATATCAACCAAGAGATTTAAAAGTTAAAGAAAAATGTGGATTAATGTTGTCAAATGAAGAAGAAAAAGCTTATATTCCAACAGGACAGGTATTGGATATAATGGAAAAAACAATAGATGGAAATAAAATAAAATTTGCGAAAGTCAAATATCAAATATCTCCTCCAAAGATTAGAAAAAAATCTCAAAAAAGCACAAAAAAGAAAGCGAACCGTATAGCAAAATATAATACAACTTTAAACCTAATTTTAGCTTTAGATATTGATCCTCCAGATGATATAAAAAAAATACAAAAAATAGCAGAATCAGAAAATAGAGAAATAACAGATGAAGAATATGAAAAACAATTCAATATATTAGATAATCTTATAAGAAATAAAAAACAAAGACAAAATAAAGATAAAATATTAGAAATTACATTACCATTTGCTTTTTTGAGAAAAAGAGAAAATAGAGGATTAATTTCTATGATTAAATTATTATTTTCAGAATATAAAAAGGCAGGTGGTAAAATTCAAAAATTAATGTTAAAGGCAAAAAAATTTTTGAATGAAATAGATAATGATGAGAATAATTTAGGGTCTAATGTTCATCATCCAATATTAGGAACAAATGGTAGAATAATTAAAAATGATGAAGAATATAAAAAATTAGAAGAAGAGATGTTAGAATATATAGAAAATAATAATAAATTGACAAAGGTAGGAGACGCAATAAAAGAAATTCAGGGAAAAACGGAAGAGATAGAAACAGTAACAGAAATTGAAAATAAACCTGGTTTTGAAAATTTAAATGAAACTGAAAAAAAGGAACTAATAAAAGAGGCAGTATCAACAACAAAAGGACAAGGGATGGTAGAAGGAGTAACAAAAATTTCTGATAAAATTAGTTCAACAAAAAGTAAGGAAGATTTATTAAATTGGTATAATAGTAGATTAGATGAAGTAGTAATGAGTCATCAAAATGAGAGAAAAATAAAAAAGGAGGAAAAAAATAAAGAAATAAAGAAAGGTGGTGGTGTAATAATGTCAAGAAGAACAGAAAGAGAGCAAGTTACAATAGTTCCAAAAATAACACTGGACCAAGTAGTAAAACAAAGAATGTCTGTAAATAAAACTGTAAAAAAATTTAAAAAATTTAAAAAATTTAAAAAACTTAAAAAACTTAAAAAATCCAAAAAAAGAACGAGAAGAAGATGAAAATTGATTTAAATATTTTTTAATAAATAGTATTTATTGATAAATATGAATATATATACAGTAGGTAATAATTTAGAATTATTGAAAAATTATAAAGATAATAGTATTGATATGATATATTTTGATCCACCATATAATACAGGTCGTAACTTTTATAATTTTAATGATAAATTTAAAACAAAGGAAGAATATATACATTTCATAAAAGTAAGATTAATAGAAGTTCATAGAATTTTAAAAAAAACAGGTTCGGTAATAATTCATATTGAACCAAAAATATCACATTATTTTCGAATATTATGCGATGAAATATTTGGGGATAATAATTTTACTAATGAAATAATTTGGAAAACAGGAGGAAATGCGAAAAATAAAAAAAAACTAAATAGATGGCATGATACAATAATAGTTTATTCAAAAAGTAAAAATCAAAGGTTTAATCCACAATATGAACCGTATGGTGATGATTATAGAAAAAATAATAATGTGAAAGTATGTGAATATCATAATAAAGAGTATGTAACAACTGCAATTCATAATTCACAACCAAATGTTAATCCAAGAATGAATTTAAGATATGAGTGGAATGGTCATCATAAACAATGGTATGTAACTAAAGAAAAGATGGAAAATCTTCACAATGATAATAGATTATCATATAATAAAAAAGGAGTTCCAAGAATTAAAAGATTTTTAGATGAAATGGAAGGAATTCCATTAAGAGATTTATGGACAGATATATCTAATACTCAAAGGAAAGAAAAATTAGATTATGCTACACAAAAACCAGTAAAATTATTAGAAAGAATAGTAAAACTTTATTCAAATGAGGGAGATATATGTATGGATATATTTGCTGGCTCAGGAACACTAGGTAGAGCTTGTATAAATCAAAAAAGAAAATATTTATTAATGGATATTAATGAAGATGGTAAAAGAATATTTGAAGAGAGTATATTAAAATTGTAATTATTCATTAGTTGATATTGATTTATCTTCATACATTTTTTTCATAACTTCAATAGCACGTCCCTTATATTTGTCCTGAACATTAGCAGGGACACAGGCGCGACAATATCCTGGTTTTTTTGTATCTTCAAGCTCATCGATAGGAATAGCCATAAATTCCCAACAATTTAGGTCAGCAATATTATCTCCAGGAATAGCGAAAAGAGCTACATCAAATGAATTAATAGCGTAACGAACTTGTCCATTTGCGGCACCAGCATTCGCATTTTTACCAGTAGAACGTCTGGTTTGTTCCATATGTAATTTAGGTCGATTGGTTGCTTTATTTTTTCCACCTCTAAACTTAACTTGAATACGAAGACCATTATCAGTAATACGATCATATTTTTCCTGTTGTCCTTCATTATCATCAGAAGAAGGTTTAGTGTTAATACAACAAATATCATTAAGCCATTCAGGAACAATAATACGCTCAGAAGTATAAGCTAGAAACTTTCCAATTTCTCGTGTGTCTCCTTCCGCAATTAGTTCTCTAAATCCCAACGCAACACATTTTGCTAGGTCCATTTCACGTGGCATAATTATAGATAATATAATATCACTTGTTTATTGTCATTTATTTTGCTTCAATTTTATAAAATCTGTTCTTTATATAGATATAATGGTTAAAATTAAAATCAACTACGATGATTCAACGTCTTCTGTTGCTGAATACAAGGAAAATAGCTGCATTAAAATTAGGTTGGGTTTTAATAAATACATAACTATAGAAGGTATATTTTCTGAAGATCAAAATGGTAAAATGAAATTCTTTCCATCAATTGGAGATAGAGGACAAGACTCTGAAATACATTTACATGGGCGGGAATTTGAGGTAGAAATGGTTGATGGGGTTGTAGTAGGAATTAATAAGCCAACTTCTAATGAATTAATGAAAATATGGGAGTGTGAAGAAAGTTATGGTGACGATGATACTAGTTTAGGTGTGGGTATAGGGTCCTCTGGAGAATCCAAACACCCAGAATCAAAACAAGCAGATATAGATATGGATATGGATATGTTCCTGGGCGCCGCCGGAGGAAAGAGAAAAGGTGGAGGAAGGAAAAAGAAAAAGCCAAAAAATCCACCAAAAAAGAAAACGAAAAGAAAAAAAGTAAAAAAGCAAAAAAATGAAATATCAATATCTCTAAGAAAACAGATAAAAAGGGAATTAAAAAAAAGAGGAATCGAATATGGTAAAAGTGCAAGTTTATTAAGTACACAAAGTCCTATAGATATAGTTATAAATGATTTTAATGGAAACGTAGATGAATACATAAATAGTTTAGTAAAACCAGAAATAAAAAGTGATATGGATTTAGTATTAGAAGCACTAGAAGATAGTGATAGTGATGATGAATATAAAGGAGGAAAAAGACGACAAAGAAAAAAAAGAACTAAAAAAAAGTCACGAAGAAAGAAAAGAAAAACTGTCAGGAAAAAAAGAAAGAGAAAAAATAGAAAATTGAAATGATTTTATATGTTATAATATCTAAGCATAACAACATGTCGTCCTCTCCCAGAAGTGCAACTCAAATTAACAAGATGGAAAATTTTGATTTCACAACCTTGACAAGTCATGAACTTGAAATATTGGATGATTTTACTACTGGAGAAGGTAATTTAAGATTACCCGAATTAATTAATTCTATAATTAAAGTATTTAAAAAAGTTTGGACAGAAACGGATATTAATGTAAAGGCTGGACCTGCTACAGAATTTATTGATTTTTCAGAATATCAGGGTAGTAAGGCTAATAATCCTATGTATAGTTTGCTTATCTTAAGATTGACACTAAAATTTGCTAAGGAACAGGGAAATGAAGATATGAGAAAAGACATTTTAGATAAAATGGCGGTAGAGTGGAGAAAGTTTTTGGACTGGTTTGATTGGCATAATGATGAGGAAGAAGAAGGTGAGGAGAAAGAGGAAGAACCCCCCGAGTTCGACGTGAGTAGAACAGAGTTTGCTCAATACAAGACTTTCCAAGAGGGGTATGCGGGAATGCCTGATTGGTTTAGGGTTGATGACACCAAGGCTAATGAGATAATGAATAGATATAATGATTTGGCGGCACATTATGGATACTAAATAAGTTTGTTATAATGAATATTATAAAAAACTTAAAAAAAGGCACTAATTAATAGTGCAAGTAGGACATCTTGCCTGAATATTTTTTATACACCCTATATCCTATGCGTCATCTGTTTTCTGCTCCTTAGCCGTAAAGAAGGGCTTATCTTGAAGAGCAGCGCGAGAAGCAGCATCATCTACAACCGGCTCTACAGTAATCTCACAAACAGGAGACCAGTTAAGCATCCAGGAATTAAGAGCAGCATGATCGTCAGTATCACAAATACAAACACCACCAGCTCCACTTAGACGATGCCAACGTCCAAGGACCTTAATCTTGTCACCAGCATCCTTTAGGTCATCTTCAGGTGTCATATTACCAAAAATATTCCAACAGTCAACGCGTGCGGATTGAGCAATACTCCAAGAAATCAAATAAAGCATTATATTGTATTTATATGATGATTTCTTTAAATTAATTTTAATAAGTTAAAATTTAAATTCTAAGTAATATATAATAGGATGCCAATCAATTATCCAAGCGCGCTTCACGGCTGGCCTAGTGCGGGGACTCCGACGGGTTATGGCCTCAGCGATCGAAAGAAGAAGAGACGTGCGATGAGAGCACGAGCAAGAGCAGCAGCAGCAAGAGCAAGAGCACGAGCAAGAGCAGCAGTACCAGCAGCAGCAGAAGAACAGAATTTATATAGACAGTTATTAAATTTAGAGGATAGACTGCGAAAAGAACAATATGATGCGTTGGAAGATGATGATAAAATTAGAATTGAGGGATGGTGTAATCAGTTGGTGCCCTGCGCCCAAAGTGTGCAAACAGCAGAGCCGCTCGGTAGCATTCCAATTGCGCAAGTTGCGACCTTCGACACGGGAGGTGGAAGAAGAAAGCGACGAAGAAAAAAGAGAACTAAAAAAAAGTCACGAAAAAAGAAAAGGAAAACCTTGAAGAAAAAAAGAAAAAGAAGAAGAAAAACCCGTCGATAATTTTTTTTAATTTTATTTTAGTAAAGTAAAGTTAAAAATAATTTTCTCTCCAGATAAAAAAAGATAAGTTGAAAATATATAAAGATTATTTGAATATATTGTTTTATAATGTTTATATATTTATTCTTACTATCACCAATAGCATATTTTTCAATTAATGTATTTTTGAAATATTATAAAAATAATAGTAAACCAAAACAATATTCACAAAAGAAAAAGTTATCAGAATATTTACCATCACATAATATACGAAAAGGTTTTTCCAAAAAGAAAATACCTGATAATATTGATACAATAATAATTGGTAGTGGTATTGGTGGGTTAACATGTGGAGGTTTATTATCTAAAAGTGGTCAACGAGTTTTGGTTTTAGAACAACATTATATTGCGGGTGGTTGTACTCATGCATTTGTTGATAAGGGTTTTGAATTTGATACAGGCATTCATTATATAGGAAATATTGAAAAAAGGAAAAAAGTTCTTGACTTAATTACAAGTCCAAAAGTAGAATGGGATAAGATGGGAAATTCTGATAACAATTGGTTATATGATGAAATTGTTATAGGAAAAAATCATTATTTTTTAAAGGCAGGCAGAAGAGAGTTTTTAAATGAAGTAAAAAAATATTGGCCTGAAGAGATAGAAAACGTAGAAAGATATCTTGATTATGTAAAGATTGTTAGTAAAAAGGATATATTTTTTAATTTAAAAATATTACAGTGGAGAAAACTGGCAACATTTTTGAGTAAATATTTAAGCAAATCATTTTTTAAACATACTCAAGAAACAGCACTCGAAGTAGTCCAACGATTTACAAAAAATAAAGATTTACAGGCATTTTTATGTGGTCAGTTTGGGGATTATGGTAAATGTCCAAGTAAAGAATCTTTTTTTGTTCACGCATCTGTTGTTAATCATTATTTGAATGGCGCGTGGTATCCCAGAGGTGGTTCTGCTAAATTAGCAGAAAATATAATTCCTACAATAGAAGAAAATGGTGGAGCAGTTTTAGTTAGGAAGGCAGTTGATAAAATCATTATAAAAAATGGTAGAGCTATTGGTGTAAAAATGGTGAATGGTTATGAAATATTTGCTAAAAATATTATATCAGCAGTTGGTGCACCAAATACATGGAAAAGACTTGTTCCGAGTGAATATGTTCCCCGTAGTATTTTAAGTAAAATTGATAATTTAGGTTTATCATGTTCATTTACCTATGCGTTTATTGGTATGGAAGGTGAGCCAGATGAATTAGAACTTCGTAGTAGTAATATTTGGCATTGGCCTCATAGAGACTTTGATAAAATGATTAAAGATTTTCATAATGATCCGGATAATGCCCCTATTCCTATGTTTATCGGGTTTCCTTGTGCAAAAGATTCAACCTGGAAAACAAGATATCCTGGAAAATCAACAGCTGTTATACTCACACTCTCTAAATATGATGAATTTGAAAAATGGAAAACAGAAAGACCAGGAAATAGAAGTGATGAATACAAGGCAAAAAAGAAGCGATATGGTGATAGAATTTTAGAGGAGGGTTTGTATCACTATTATCCTAAAACAAAGGGAAAAGTAACATATTGTGAGGTAGGAAGTCCATTAACATTTAATCATTATATTGGTTCTCAACGTGGCGAGTGTTATGGATTAGATAATTCCCCAATTCGATATTCGCATGATGATTGGCTTACTCCAAAAACAGCAATAAATGGATTATATATGACTGGACAAGATATTACAACATTAGGTGTAACAGGTGCTATGATGGCTGGTGTATTAACTGCACATTCTGTATTAGGATATGGAACAATTTTAGATATGATATCTGGTAGAAATTTAATTAGGGATTTAGAAAATATAGACGCATAAAAAAGAGAACTATAAAATATATTTTTTTTAATTTTATTTTAGTAAAGTAAAGTTAAAAATAATTTTCTCTCTTGCCTGAATATTTTTTATTGAAAAGGTTTTAAAAAGCTCTTTGATTATGTGTCATATCTTTAAAATTTTTATTTTTTTTCTTAGAATAATTAATATTAGAAATTGTATTATTCATATATTTAAGTGAATTTAAATGATGTTTTAATTCTTTTTTAGTGTAATATGTGATAATATGGCGTTGGAGATTATACCATGAAGTTTCTGGGCAGAAATTAACCCAATCTGGAAGCCTTTCGTCGGGGCCCCACCAGTCATGTGTTTTATGGAGAGAATATGTTTCAATATCAATATAATGTAAATAAGGTGTGCGATTACGGATATTTGAAAACAATTGATACCACAGACGCGCCACAAAGTTGTCAGGATGACTATATACCCGTACGAGATTACGTGTATTATCCTCTCTGTATGTAATTAAATGTCCATCATGGACATCATCGTATCTTGGTTCCCAAATAGGACAACCATTGCCCTGAACCCCACCTATAATTTTTGACGGGGAATCAAAATTACTAAAATGAACATCATATATCCGCCGATTGCTTTTAGATTGATGGCCATGACAACGAATAAATTCACGTTCCCATGTTTCATCCCAAGAAGTTCGTAATTCATTTGTTAAATAATATCTTTTATAAATAACATATTTAAATCTTTTTTTAATTTTTGTATTTCTTTTTTTCACAATGGTTCCAATTTCATATGGTTCTAATCTTTCATCTATGGTGGGAGGGCGATGATATACTTCATTTTCATAATCATCGGGTATAAAATCATCCTCGGGAACCTCTTGTTTTTTATCTTCAACTTTTATAATTTTATTATTAAATTTTATTTCATAAAATTTTTTTCGACACAGTGGACAACTATTTTCAGTCTCAGACCATTTGACAATACAATCCTCACAAAATTTATGTGCACATGAATCAATTGATGCGTTAGCATCTTTTTCATCGGCACATATTGAACAGGAGTTCATGTTAAGGTTATTTATATGATAAGATATCATATTAAAAATATGTTTCAATTTTCTCTCCAGATTTTTTGAATAAACTTTAAAAAGAGAACTAAAAAAGGTGACTATAAAATATATTTTTTTTAATTTTATTTTAGTAAAGTAAAGTTAAAAATAATTTTCTCTCCAAATAAAAAAAAGAGGAGTTGAAAAATATAGTAAGAAATAAAAAAATAGTTGAGTTAGAGATAATTATATA
>VMHT01145854.1_pt1 | contig 10157 bp, 12 predicted proteins | sample 4693611 | NCBI WGS metagenome assembly VMHT01 (sample SAMN12280063, study PRJNA550983) | marine metagenome | isolation source: seawater sampled from same location over 5 years 0.02-0.2 micron viral filtrate | place: USA: collected off the coast of southern California halfway between the port... ...
AGTAAAAGTTTAGTTTTAGAATAACAGTTTATATTTATAATAGAATGCAATTAGTTACAGATTTTTCTGCTGAATACGATTTCGACAGAATCCTTTTAAACGATGATATGAGTAATAAACTGTTTTGCACGTTCGCTACTGAAGATAGTTTGAACGATGTACTTACCGAAATACAGGAGAGATACCGTATAATCTACAATAAAATATTCGTGCTATATTCTAAAAGTCAAGACGAGTATATTTGTACTTATAACGTTGACTTTGGTAATGTCTCGAACTTTATGGAAAATACTATTTTAGTCCATAGAAAAAAAGAAACTAACACCCTGTACACTATTAATGCCCTTAATACCTTAATTAAGGAACTAAACAACGGACAATTAGATACAAGTTACAGAGTTAACTGGTTTGATTATAGAAATTGCATTCTCCTCACTAAAGGTCCAGAATTAAAAAGAGTAAATACTAAACTTTATAAGATAATAGAGTTGGAGAACTGAAAATAAGTTCTTATATTGGTATAATAAGTTATAAATAAAAATTAGTTATATGGATTTAAATGCGATCAAGGCTAAGCTAGATGCCTTAAACAACAACGGTCAGCAAAGAGAAAAAACTGACTATTCCACTATTTTTTGGAAACCTGAATTAGGGAAGCAAACAGTACGTATCGTACCTTCTGCTTTCGATCCTGCTTTTCCTTTTAAAGAGTTAAAGTTTCACTACGGTATTGGAAAATATCCGATGGTTGCTTTATCTAACTTTGGTAAGCAAGATCCAATCGAAGAGTTTGTAAAAGAACTTAGAAAAACGAATGATAAAGATAACTGGTCTTTATCTGGTAAAATCAATCCAAAGACAAGAGTCTTTGCTCCAGTAATCGTTAGAGGAGAGGAGGACAAAGGAGTTCGGCTTTGGGGATTTGGTGTAACTATCTATAAATCTTTACTTGCTTTAGCAGAAGACGAAGATGTAGGTGACTTTACAGACGTTATTAACGGTTGGGATATGGTAGTAGAACAGAGACAAGGTAACCCTTATCCGGAAACTACTGTTAGGATTAAACCTAAACAAACACCTTTATCTGATAATAACGATCAAGTAGATAAATGGTTAAAAGAACAACCTAATCCTGTAGAAGTACATACAGAGTACGACTACGATTTTATTAAAAAACAACTTCAGAATTACTTAAATCCAGGATCTGCAGAGGAAAATACTCCAGCAGCAGGTGCTGAAACTTCGCCAGAAAGCTCTAGTCCTCAAAAGACTGACTTTACTTTAGAAACAGCTACCGCTGGCAATAAAGATACAGTTAGTAAATTTGATGACTTATTTAACGAGTAAAAATGGCTAAAAAGAAAGAAGAAGTAAAAGCGAGAGCGACTGAATCAGTACGTAAGTCGTTTAACTTAGGAAATTTTAAAAAGAAGAAAGGTTTTTCGAATGCTTCTGTAAAATTCAAGGAGCAGGGATGGATACCATTATCTAAAGCCTTTCAAGATATAACTTCCTTACCCGGTATTCCGACCGGACATATCACTCTATTGCGTGGACATAGTGATACGGGCAAAACAACTGCCCTTATAGAAGCAGCAGTCAATGCCCAGAAGTTGGGCATACTGCCTGTTTTTATTATTACTGAGATGAAATGGTCTTGGGAACATGCAAAAGAGATGGGATTACAGATAGAGGAAGTTAAAGATGCTAATGGTAATATTACAGATTATGAAGGTCACTTCTTATATGCTGATAGAGGAATTTTAAATACTATTGAAGATGTAGCAGTTTATATTGCAGATCTTATGGACGAACAAGCTAAAGGTAATTTACCTTTTGATATGTGTTTCTTCTGGGATAGTATCGGTTCCGTTCCTTGTGATTTATCTGTAAGATCTAATAAAAACAATAACGAATGGAATGCAGGTGCAATGTCTACTCAATTTGGTAATAATCTTAATCAAAAGATTTTATTATCTAGAAAAGAGAATTCACCGTATACTAATACTCTAGTTGCCATCAATAAAGTCTGGACTATGAAACCAGAATCTCCAATGGGTATGCCTAAACTTCAAAACAAAGGAGGTATGTCTATGTGGTACGATGCAACTTTAGTTATTACATTCGGAAATATTACTAACCCAGGTACATCTAAAATTAAAGCTATCAAAAATGGTATGCAAGTCGAATTTGCTAAACGTACTAACGTTCAAGTAGAGAAGAATCACATAGGGGGAGTACAGTCCAGAGGTAGGATCGTAATGACTCAACATGGCTTTATAGAAGATGATAAAAGAGCAATCGATAAATATAAAGATGCTCATAAAGATCACTGGTTAAAGTTAGTTGGTTCTATAGATTTTGATCTAATCGAAGAAGGTGATTTAGAAGAAACTCCAATTTCACCTAATTTATTAGATTAATGGCGTACGACGAAATACTAAAAAACTTAAAGCAGACCCCACCCCGAGAGTTGAATGATCACATTCTGGTCATTGATGCTATGAATATGTTAATTCGTAGTTTCTCTCTACTCAAGGCGATGAACCCATCAGGCGCGCATATCGGAGGCCTGGTGGGCTTCCTTCGCTCATTAGGGTATGTTACACGTATTTTTGACCCAACTAGGGTAGTAGTAGTATGGGACGGAAAGGGTGGTTCCGCAAATCGTAAAAATATAGATCCAAATTATAAGGCACAAAGAGCTACTGCTCGAATAACCCACTGGGGACTGTACGATACTAGGGAAGAAGAACAAGAAGCATTAATAGGTCAGTTATATAGAACTATGGATTATCTAGAATGCTTGCCTTTACAGCAGATTGTGATAGAAAAATTAGAAGCTGATGATATAATAGCTTACTTAGCTAAACAAGCATCCGGTAATAATAAAAAAGTCACGATAGTTTCATCAGATAAAGATTTCCTACAATTGGTGAATAAAAACATTGAAGTTTATGCACCAGTAAAAAAGAAGACTTTTACAGTAGATAATATAGTAGAAGAGATAAAAGTTTTACCTCAGAACTATAATATAGTAAAAGCACTCTTGGGTGATAATTCCGATAATTTACCCGGTATCAAAGGGTTAGGGATTAAAACTATATTATCTGAATGGAAAAGCTTTACTTGGGATTCATTAGCATCATTACAGAATGTATGGGATCATTGTGAAACACAATTAGACGGTGAAAAACCGAAGAAAATATTCGCTAAAATTATCCATGAGTGGGATAGAGTAGAAAAAAACTACGAATTGATGAATTTACACGATTCTGTGTTGGATAATAGCGAAAAAAATACTATATTAGATATAATAAAGAGCCCGATACCTGATTTGCAGACAGGCGCTTTCTTAAGATTATTAGATCAAGATAAAATAGAAGGTGTTACTAAAAATACAGAAGGATGGCTTGAAAACTTTAGGGGGCTAACAACGGTTATAAAATGACATTAAAAAGTTTACAACAATACGGAAAAGGATTTCAACTAAAAGTACTAGGATCTTTACTTACAGATAAAGGGTTCCTTTTAAATGTAAGAGATGTACTAACAGATGGATACTTTGATGCAGATTCTCATAAGTGGATTATAAACCAGATTACTTCTTACTTCGATAAATACCATACTACAGTAACTATGGATGTGCTTAAAGTAGAACTACAAAAAGTAGAAAATGAAGTACTACAGGTTGCATTAAAAGAAGAGCTACGTAATAGCTATCAAGCATCTCAAGATGATTTAGACTATGTACAGGAAGAATTTACTAACTTCTGTAAGAATCAAGAGATGAAATCAGCTATACTAGACTCTGCTGATTTACTTAAAGAAGGTAATTTTGACGGTATCAGAAACTTAGTAGAAAAAGCTATGAAAGCCGGTATGGATAAAAATATCGGACATGAGTATAATAAAGATGTAGAAAGTAGGTATAGAACAGATTACAGACCTACTATACCTTCTCCTTGGCCTATACTTAATGATGGTATTCAAGGAGGATTTGGACCTGGTGATTTAGGTATTGTATTTGGTAACCCAGGTGGAGGTAAATCCTGGACTATGGTTGCAATAGCAGCACATGCAGTTCAATTAGGTCATAAAGTTAACTTTTATACCTTAGAGTTAGGTGAGGATTATGTTGGCAAAAGATTTGACTGTTATTTTACTGGTTATTCTATAGACGAAGTAAATAAACACCGTAAAGAAGTACAGAAATATGTAGATAATTTAAAAGGTAGGTTAATTGTAAAAGAATATGCCCCTAAAAGCGCTACAGTTAATACTATTAAATCTCATATTCAGAAATGCATTGATATGGATCATAAACCTGATATAGTAATTATAGATTATGTTGATTATCTCAGAGCTCCTTCTAAAGGAAAATTTTCAGAAAGAAAAGATGAGATTGACGATGTATTTATTGCTACTAAAGGTTTAGCAAAAGAAATGAAAATACCTATACTAACTCCTTCTCAGGTAAATAGAATGGGTGCTAAAGATTCTGTCATTGAAGGAGATAAGGCAGCAGGAAGTTATGATAAAATGATGGTTGCGGATATTTGCCTATCTCTTTCGCGACAGAAAGAAGACAAAGTATTAGGAACTGGTAGAGTACACGTAATGAAGAACCGATATGGTCAAGATGGAATGACTTATAATGTTAAGATGGATACTAATAACGGACATATCGAATTCGAAGGTAAAGCTGACTTAGATAGCTTAGATATTCCTAATGAAAATGGAGTTACCTCTACTCATAAAGAATTAGCTAAGAAATTTTTTAGCGTAGAACAAATTAATAACGAATAAGAGGCATATTTATTAAAGTATCCTCAAGATCTTTCTAACTGATCCTTGAGGATTCATTGTCTCGATAACCTAATAATATATAAAGATATATGAGTTTACTAGAAGAAAGAGTGGTGTATAAACCATTCGAATATCCCAAAGCATTTGATTACTGGCTAAAACAACAACAAGCACATTGGTTACACACAGAAGTACCGATGTCCCAAGACGTAACAGATTGGAAGTCTAATCTGAAAGATCATGAAAAAAATGTTGTAGGTCAAATTTTGAAGGGCTTTGCACAAACAGAAACGATAGTAAACGATTATTGGTCCACTTTAGTTACTAAATGGTTTAGAAAGCCAGAAGTAATTATGATGGGAACAACATTAGGATCTTCAGAAACTATCCATGCTGAAGCTTATTCATTATTAAATGAACAATTAGGTTTAGATGATTTCGCAGAGTTTTTAGAAGATGAAACTACTATGGCGAAAATAGAAGCGTTAATGCAAGTGAGAGATAATCATGACGGTACTCCTAACTGGCACGAAAGAGCTAAGTCGTTAGCGATTTTTTCTGCGTTTACAGAAGGTGTTAATTTATTTTCTTCATTTGCAGTTCTTTTGTCGTTTAAAATGAGAAATAAATTAAAAGGGGTAGGACAGATAGTAGAATGGTCAGTAAGAGATGAGTCACTTCACTCTGAAGCTGGCTGCTGGTTATTTAGAACTTTAATGAAAGAACATCCAGAATTTAAAACTGATAAATTAGTAAAGGAAATCGAAGAAGCTGCGTTATTAGCATCTAAATTAGAATTTGATTTTATTGATAAAGTATTTGAATTAGGAGACTTAGAAAATCTGTCTAAGGATGAACTAAAGAATTTTATCAAACATAGAATTAACACTAAAATGGCAGATTTAGGTTTAAAACCTATTATACCAGCTGAAGATATCGATAAAGGAGCGTTAAAGACTATGAAATGGTTTGATGCAGTTATAGCCGGTAAACAGCAAACTGATTTCTTTGCTAATAGGGTGACTAATTACGCCAAAGGTCATATGGAGTGGGATGCAAACGCAATGTTTTAATATACAAATATGACTTTACAACTAGATTATTCCCAATGGGAAGCAGGCAAAGATTATCCTGAGTGGATGAATGAAATCTCTTTAGCAACTATATCTAAAGGGTACTTACTAGAAAACGAAACACCGAAATTAGCATACCGTAGAGTAGCTAATAGAATAGCACAAAGATTAGACCGACCTGACCTAGCGAATAAATTTTATCGTTATATGTGGAAAGGTTGGCTGAACTTAGCCTCCCCTGTCTTATCGAATACAGGCACAGATAGAGGATTACCAATATCTTGCTTCGGTATAGACACACCAGATTCAATTAGAGGAATAGGCCTTACTAACGCTGAGTTAATGAGGCTTACCTCTCTTGGTGGTGGTGTAGGTATTGGGCTATCCAAAATTAGAGGAAGAGGAGCAAATATAGGAAATGGAAATACAGGTCAGTCTGAAGGTGTAGTACCTTGGGCTAAGATTTATGACTCAACAATAATAGCAACTAATCAAGGAGCAGTACGTAGAGGAGCAGCATCTGTAAATTTAGACATTAATCACCCAGATATCGAAGAATATTTAGAGATTAGAAGGCCAAAGGGGGACCCAAATAGACAGTGTCTAAACCTTCATCAATGTGTTGTAGTGGATGATGTATTCATGCAAAGATTAGAGCATAGAGACGCTGAGGCAATGAGAATCTGGGTTAAAATACTTAAATCAAGAGTAGAGACTGGTGAGCCTTATATTATGTATCACGATAACGTAAATAATGCAAATCCACCTGCATATAAAAAAAATAATTTAGATGTATCTATGACAAATATCTGTAGTGAGATTACCTTACACACAGATGAAGAGCATAGCTTCATTTGCTGCTTATCCTCAGTTAACTTAACTAAATGGCACGAATGGAAGAATACTGACTTAGTTGAAACAGCTATTTACTTTTTAGATGGAGTATTAGAAGAGTTTTTAGCTAAGACTTCCGGAAGAGAATCTTTAGTAAGAGCTCATAGAAGTGCTAAAAAAGGAAGAGCTATTGGATTAGGAGTATTAGGATGGCATACTTTTTTACAGAATGAAAGAATTCCATTTGCTTCTGTAGCAGCAACTTCTTTAACTCATCAAATATTCTCTGATATTAGACAAAAAGCAGAAAATGCTTCAAGAAAATTAGCAGATGAGTACGGGGAACCGGTATGGTGTAGAGGTACAGGTATGAGAAATACACATGTTATGGCAATTGCTCCTACTGTATCTAATAGTACGATTGCTGGAGGCGTTTCTGCCGGTATCGAACCAATTCCTGCAAACATTTATACTTTTAATTCTGCTAAAGGCACTTTTATTAGAAAAAACGGAGCGTTGGAGGCTTACCTAGATGAGAAAGGAGCAAACACAGAAGAAGTATGGGATCAGATTATGAAAGATAGAGGTTCTATCGCAAATCTACCTGAAGATATTATGCCCGCAGAAGATAAGCCTATTTTCCTAACATTTGCAGAAATAAATCAGCTACAGTTAGTCGAACAAGCTGCTGCTAGACAAAAATATATAGATCAAACTCAATCACTTAACTTAGCTTTCGATCCAACGGATAGTCCTAAGTTTATAAATGAAGTACATATGACTGCATGGAGACTTGGTGTTAAAACTTTATATTATTTGAGAACAGATTCAGTAATTAACGGTGATATAGGAAGTAGAACGTCTACTGATTGTTTGAGCTGTGACGGATAAACTAGTAAATAGTTGGATTATAAATTTATTTTTATTATATTATAATATGGTTAAAGCAATAAAATTTTACGCAGATTGGTGTGGGCCTTGTAAAACGTACGATACGATTTGGCAAAAAGTTAAAAAAGATTTAAAAGAAGAAGTTGAATATCTAGAAATAAATGTAGATAAAGATACTACAGGACTTGCTGCAAAATATAAAGTTAGGTCAATACCTTTTACTGTAGTTATTAAAGATGGAGAGGAACGAAAAGAAACGGGGTTACTCCAAGAACAAAAATTAATAGAGTTACTAATTAAATAAGTTATATAAATGTTACGAAAACCAGATTCAATACCCAGTAGTGATACTATAATTCAGGATCCAAGTATGGAACCGTTTTTTATATCTAAATCTTCAACAGGAGGTTTTACAGTATATGAAAGAGTTATTAAAGGAGAAAATAATACTCCATATATTAAAACTATATGCTACCCAGCTAATTTTTCTTACGCTCTTAAAACAGTAGCACAAGAAAAGTTAAATGAAAAGAAAAGTTACGACTCTATAAAAGAGTATGTTGATACTTACAAAAGTATTAGTGAAGAAATGACTAATTCTGTTAGTCTGTAGCGTTTGCCTATACGCTTTATAATACCTGGCAAATTTAATAATTATATTTATCATGGCAAAAAATGTCGTAGTGTCCTTATCTGGAGGGATGGACTCCTCAACTTTACTACTTAGATGTTTATCTGAGTATGATAATGTAACAGCTTTATCTTTTGATTACGGTCAGAAGCATAGAGTAGAACTTGAAAGAGCTCAAGCATTAGTAGATTACCTTAACGCTAATGGGCAGAGTATTACTTATCAAGTTATTAAATTAGATGGTTTAGTAAATCTGTTAAATTCTAATCTTGTTCAAGGTGGTGATGATGTACCTGAAGGGCATTATGAGGAAGATAACATGAAAGCTACCGTAGTACCGAATAGAAATAAAATATTTGCTTCTTTAGTTCAAGCAGTTGCTCTCTCTGCTGCTAACGCTAATGGAAATAATACTGATATTGCTTTAGGTATTCATGCTGGTGATCATGCAATCTACCCAGACTGTAGACAAGAATTTAGAGATGCAGATGATGCTGCTTTCAGAATAGGTAACTGGGAAGCAGACAAAGTTGGTTATTTTACACCTTATCTAGATACAGATAAACTTGGAATTTTAAAAGATGGTGAAAAACTTATTGAAGAACTTAATATTGAGTTTGATGAAGTTTACAAAAGAACGAATACTTCTTACAAGCCATATCCTTCTGGAAATTCTGATTATAAATCTGCTTCTAGTGTAGAGAGGATTGAGGCTTTTATTAATCTTGGTAGAAAAGATCCCGTTCAATATGAGGACGAGACTGGACCGGTAGATTATGAAGTTGCAAAAACTCACGTAGCAAAGTTATTAGCAGAATATGCCTAACGGAAGTGACCAACAAAACGGTAATACCCAGCTAAATTCTGATCGCAATGCTTTTAACCAAAAAGTAAGTAGATTAGCAATGCTAGGTCAAACCAAAAAAGTTAAATGGAGCGATAAAAGAAGGTATCGCAATATCTGACAAAAATGCCGAGTACCTCAGTAGGTAGAGGGCTCTAACTTAACCCAGCGCGGAGTTGAGCTTTAACGTGAAGCAAGACTTGTAATACATACGATCGTGAAAAGCAAAGGGGTTAGAGAAGTCGGGGGTTCGAGTCCCCTCTCGGTTAACTAAGGGGAATTAGCTCAGCTGGCTAGAGCGCTACGCTTGCACCGTAGAGGTCATCGGTTCGACTCCGATATTCTCCACAAATAAGTTATATGAAAAAAAGAAGAAGAAAAATATTAAATAATCCAACCACTACAGTAGTCTTCTGTTTACCTGGAAGATCTTTTTCTAAATTATTCTTAGAATCCTGGAGTGAATTGTTAGTTTGGTGCGGGCGTAATAATATTAACCCTCTTCTTTCTTTTGCTTACGACTCTAATGTCTATTATGTAAGATCTAGATGTTTAGGAGCTTCCGTAGATAGAGGCACTTCTCAAAAACCTTTTAATAGTACTATTGATTACCATTATATAATGTGGATTGATTCTGATATGGTTTTTTCTCCTGAACACTTTAAAGGTTTGTTAGATATGAAAACTGATGTTGCTTGCGGTGTATATAAAATGGCTGACAATAAACAGTATGCTACAGTAGAGAATTGGGATATTGACTATTATAGGAAAAACAACGCATTTGAATTTTTAAATGAAGATAATATTAAAACTAAACCAAGATTTATTTCAGTAGATTATTCAGGTATGGGTTGGATGTTAGTTAAAAAAGGTGTTATAGAGTCTATTGAATATCCTTGGTTTGCTCCTGTATGGCAAGATTTTGGTAACGGTATTAAAGAATTTACATCAGAAGATGTTGCATTTTGTAGGAGAATAAAAGAACAAGGCTACGACATAATAGTTGATACCTCTTTAGTAATTGGTCATGAAAAAAGTTGGGTATTAAAATAAAAGTTCTTATATTGTATAATAC
>VMHT01217285.1_pt1 | contig 10157 bp, 15 predicted proteins | sample 4693611 | NCBI WGS metagenome assembly VMHT01 (sample SAMN12280063, study PRJNA550983) | marine metagenome | isolation source: seawater sampled from same location over 5 years 0.02-0.2 micron viral filtrate | place: USA: collected off the coast of southern California halfway between the port... ...
ATCGCCTTTATAGAGGTCGATGGCTCTTGCTGCTGACCTAGCATCTTCACTATTCTCATATAATGCATCCTGTACCCATTTAGGCTGTTCATCTGCCCACTCATGAAAGTCATCACTTTCTCTAATCTCTGCAAAGTCAGGATGAATACGTAATAACTCTACCTCTGCTTTCTCTTTTGATGTTTGTGCGTTTAGCTCATCAATTTCTTTTATTCTTTGTTCTAAAGCATCTGACTGTTCTTTAGCTTTCTTTATAGCTATAGTTTCTATAATAGCTGCTACATCAGGATAATCTTTTGCCCATGTTTCTATTTCAGCTTCTGTCTTAGGTAGCTTGATTTCTTTTTTAGTAGCTTTTTCTAACTGTACTTTTAATTCATCAAGTTGCTTTTGAAACTCTTTTTCTTTTTCTTGGGAGTGTCTTCGTAAATCTCCATAACGCTTTTTAAAAGTTTTTTCTTCAGCATTCTTCGGTTTCTCCTCATCCTCTGCTTTCTCTTCTGTAACAGGTTCTTCAGTTTCACCTTCAGCTTGTTTCTTTAATAGTTCTAGTTCTTCCTCATCTTTTTTAATTCTATCTTCATGAGTAGAACGCTTGTCCATAAATGCTGTTTTCTTTGGTGTAGCATCTACCACCATTTCTTGTGCTTGTTCAGCCATTTTATTTTCTCCTTGGGGTTATCGTAGCCAATTATTGTTGGGGGATAAGTAGCCATCTACTGTGGGTTATTAACGTGAAGCCAACCCACCTCGCTTCATTTTTTTAACTTTAGGTTTTCTTTTTGCAAGTCCACCTTGTTTAAATCCGGGGTCATCATCAGCATCAGGACTTTCTCCTTCATCCTCATCTCCACCTACAGCATCTGTTGAACCATCATCATCATCACTAGATTGTCCATCACCTACTGAAGCACCAAAGTCATAACCATAATCAGGTGTTCCCGGGTCTTCCTCTGAACCTACATCACTTATAGATGTATCTGTTGGAGTATCACCCGGGTCAGTTCCTTGGTCTTCATCATATCCAAAAGTATAGCTTTTATCTCCCGGATTAGTTTCCATATATCCTAACCAATCTATTGCTTTTGGATTGCCTTTTTTTGCATCTTGTCTAGCTTGTTTCTCACCACCCCAATATCCTGATTTTGCACTAGCATTCATTGCTTTGCCAAAATCTGTTACCGAACCATAAGAAACATTATTATCATCATCTGTTGTTTGTCCTAAAGCACTATATGTTCCATTTGTACTTGGGTCTACGTCTCCCGGTTTATATCCATATTGAAAAGAAGGTCGCACACCTAATTCTTGTGTCATTACATCATAGCTTTTTCCATATGCTGCCTTGGATAATTCATTCATTACACCTTGTATACCCATAACACTTGCCATAGGACCACTAACAGTTACATTGCCTTTTGCATCATATCCTATTCCTTGAGCAGCATCAACGCTACCAAGTGCATCTGCTAAACCCTGTGAGCTAGTGCCTTGGTCACCTAAAGCACTTTTTGCACCTATACCTAATCCACCTAAAAGACCTACTCCGGGCATCATAGCTCCCATAAGACCTTTACTTACAGCTTGAAAGGCTTTGCTTAAAGTTGATTTTGGAGTATTTTGTTGTAAGCCACTTAAAACTGCTTGGGTTTTTGATGCAACAGATTCTTCCGTTGGTGTTTTACCTTTACCTGTTTTTCCTATAACAGTTCCTACTCTAGTATCAGAGTCACCTCCGTCACCTGTTACTGTTGTTGTTGGTGTTTTTACAACAGGTTTATCTTCAGCTATAGGTGTTTTCTCTTCTACATATTCTGTATAACCTTCAGGTATAGGATATATAGGTTTATTATTTATAAATGGTATAAATAATTTCTGTCCTGCGGCATTTCTATATTCTTTTGTAACAGGTCTTTGACCCTCACTTGGTACAAGAGTTTGAAATGAAGGACCTGTTGTTCTAGGTGGAGTTACAGGTACAACAGGTGGTATTGCTGTTTGATTCTGTCGTATAAAAGGTTTAAAAGGTGCTGTTGTCTGTGCATAGTTTTGAAAGTATGAGGGTGTTGTAGCTATGTTAGTAGGAGTTTGAAATGTGCCTGTTGGATTTACAAAACCACCTGTCTGCATTTCTATTTGTTGTCCTGCTATTCTTGGTAACTGCATAGGTTGCCCTGCTACATTTACCATACCACCTTCTGACATTTCTATATCATTTACATTAAAGGGTAAGTCATCAGGCATAGTAGCTTCTTCTGCATTACCTAGCTGACCCATCTTGTCCATAGTATTAATGCCTTGTTTAGCCTGTTGCCGTAGGTTCATTAATTTTTCCAAGCCATGATATCTTACAACATCTGCAGGTAGTACAAACTCACCTTCACTTAATTTAGCAGGTATATCATCTCTCACTTCTTCTGCAGTAGATGCTTTAGGTATTTCGTTTCCTGATATAGGGTCTTTCTTAGCAGGAGACTTTGCCATTCCAATATCACCAAACATTTCTAACTGTTGTGCTTCTATACCTCTACTTTTCTTTTCCATTAACTTCTTCCCTTAGTAATTTAAGTTTTTGCAAAGTGTGTATACTACCTTGTGCTCTATGAACAGTTATTATATCACTAGCCTGTTCTAATAGTTTATGTTGTTTGCTAATAAGTTCGTCTAAATACTTATTGAAGTGGTGCTGATGGCTGACCATCGGCTTGAGGTTGCCCAGTATCTGTTTGTCCACCTTCGTTATCTCCTGTAAATCCTTGCTCTTGTGGTAAAGGAACTTGTCCTGTTCCTATAGTTCCACCACCTGCTCCTGTTGGGTCAGCAGGATTTGCTCCTGCAGGTGCTTGAGGTTGTTGTTGGGGTTGAGGTTGCTGTCCTCTAAACTCTTTTAATAGCTCTGCTTGTATTGCAGCTTCTCTCATATCATTTGTTACTTTTTCAGGGTCTAAATCCATAGCCTTTGCTATCTCTCTAATGATATAATCAAACTTAGCAAAAGGTGCTAATGAAGGATTAGATGCTACTTGTAAGAATCCCATCAGTCTTTGTGACCTAACTTCGTTAGCCATTAGACTTTCTGTTCCTCTTGCCCTTACTTCTAAGTCACCTTTTATATCAGGGTCAAAATTAAATTGCATATTGAATCTAAATAATCCTTCACCTAATGGTTTTAATAAGTAATCATCTACATTTTTAATAACAGTTTTAATACTACCTGATGCAGCATTCATTAACATAGATATACCTGATGCAGTTCTTCCCACCCCTGATACACCTGTCTGACCATGAGCAAAAGATGGTAATCCTGTGCTTTCATCAGCTAACTGTCTTGCCTTATCAAACAGTTGCATATTTTCGTTAGATACGTTTGGAAACTTTGTACCAAATATAGCCTGACCCGGTGCTCCACCCTGTCTTCTAAATATTTTACCCGGATATACAGATAGGTCTTGACCCGGGACTAAGTTTGTCTCATCTACTTCTATAAGCAAGTTACCTGATAATACAGCATTATCTACAGCCATTCTCATAAAACCATTCATAAGAGTTTGCGTATCATCCATGTTCTCTGCTAAACCTACACCGAAGAATGAATATGGATTTAATTCATATGGTGCTGCAGAATAAGGTATCTTTGCAGGTTTAAATGGATTTAATACAACTCTTAATAGTCTACCATTACAAACCCATATATTAGCTTGTAGTTCTTCAAAGTTCTGTAAGTCTTTAGGTATATCAATATCTTGGTCTAAAAGCATATCAGTATCTATCATACCCCAATACTCTAGAACCTCAAATCTCTCTACATAATTTTCTTGATTATAGTCTGTTAAATCGTCTTCCCAATATTTTTTAACGTAATTCTCACCATCACCTATAACTTCTTCAATGACTTTTTCACGAAAGAAAGGTCTTCTTTTTAAAGAACGCAACTCTGTTCTTGACATCTTATGTCGTTCAATAACAAATTGTGCTTGGTCTATACTTGTAGAGTCAGGGTCAGGATAAAAATTCCAAACAGAAACATTAGTTACTTGTGGAATAGTTTTAAATACAGGACTATAAATACCCTCGTCATTCCAATTAGGGTATTCTTTATCAACTGCAAAAGGTCCTTTCATAACACCTGTACCAAATAATGACATTTCAAAAGCAGTGCTTCTTAAATGTTTATTAGCATTTGATTCTTGTAATTGGTCTATGATTTGTTTTTCCATAGATTTAGCTGCAATCATAGCAGGACTAAATGTTATGGCTGTTGGCGTTTTTCCAGCTTCACCTTTAAGGTTTTCAATGCCTTCCAAGTCTTCTTGTATAGGACCAAGACCTTCTTGTAAAGTTTTTGCAGTTGCACCTTTAGGTAATTCTTTCCCATCTCCCATGAAACCATAAGGGGATGAGAGGTCATCCAATTTGTCACGTATTTCTTCAGGTTCTTTAGGGTCGAAACTAACATCTTTCAATACTCCTTCAGGTAATTCAGTTGGCTCTATACTTATAGGAAATTTATTCCCTGCAAATAGAACATCTACTATTTGCCCATATGCAGCCAAAGTTTTAGTTTTTGTAATTTTAATAAATACTCTAGACTTTTCGGCTTCAGTAAACTGAACATCAGGTCCATATAAACCTCTATAGTTTCTATAAGCTCTTACCCATCTAAGTTCATCTTCATACCTATAGTCTTCAGACTTTTTAAACTTAGCCATAACATAATCTACCATGTTACTGACTGGGTAATCTGTCTCATCTGTTTTGTCAGAATCTTCTAAAGCTATCGCTTCATCTTCTAACATTATTTCTTCTTCTGCCATATTAATATCCAAACGTTGCATCAGCTACAGGCATACTACTTTTTGGTCTACCCATAGGCTCATAGTCAAATATACTAAATCTAGGTCTTGACATTATACCATATCTTAAAGCATCATACAAGTGGTCTTCTGCTTTAGTATCCACATCTTCAGGATTCTTTTTATCTAAAGGTATAGCAGGTAACTGTGAGATTGTTTCTGTGCAAGTGTTAAAAAATACCATTCTTGGCTCTTCAGTAAACTCGTCAACTTGTAATCTTCTATGTATTTCATTCTTACCTGAAACTCTACTTCCTCTACTTCTATCTGATGGTCTAAAGCGACATCCCTTCATAATCATTTGTTCAGCTAGTGAAGGTCCTGTATCACCACGTTTATGCCATAACGAACTATCTAATACACCATATTTAATATTGCCATCTTCTGCTTCTGCATCTAGTATCATATCTGCCAAATCTGTGGCAAGGACTTTAGAAACATACAACTCTCTATATACAACAATCTGCTCATCTGGAGAAACAGCAAACCACAACACAGCACTATAAGAACCATAACCATAATCACAAGACCTAAACTTAACCCAATTTCTTGGAATATGAAAAGGTTCAATAACGTGAGTATTCCTATCAAACTCAGTAAAAGCAGCACCTTCTTTAATATCCCAATCACCTTCAAGCAACTGTCTTTGTTGGTGTTCAGGTAAGGAAAGAAGCATTGCTTCATAATCACCTTGACTTGAGAGGTACGGATTATCAGATAATCTAGCAGGAATAAATCTTCTTTTAAATAGTGACTGACCTGCTTTACTGTGTCCGTCAGGGTATTTAAGAACCCTTCCTGTCTCAATATTTGTGGCATCAAATGCTCTTCCATAAGGTGCTGGGTCAATAAACATTTTCTTAACCCACTGATGACCCGGACCTCCGGGGTTAGTTGTTGCCCTCATATACACAGGTAAATCGTGTGCAGTAGAACGTAATCGTGACCTCATGTAGTTCCAAGCAAATGGTGTTGCCCATTGCGTTAATTCGTCAAAGCCTATCCAACTAAAAGCTAAACCTTGATATCTTAGTACATCATCATCTCGGTCTAGGTAGGACATCCACAGTCTTGCACCTGAAGGAGCTACCCATTGCATCTTTCTTTCTGACCACTTTATCCCTTTCCATATAAGGGGATATAATTCTCTAGACTTCCAAACAAGTTCTCTTAGTTCTTCTGTCGTGTGTCGTAATAACAAACCACTAAATTGTGGATGACCCATATAACGTAGTGGGTCTGCTAACATGGCATATGACTTGCCACCACCTGCCGAACCACCATATAACACTTCTCTTTCAGGAGAAGCAAGGAACTCTGTTTGAGGTCCTTCATTAGGTTTAAAAACAATATTTTGTTCTTCTTCAGGTATAGCCTCTACAGTATTTACTGTGCTAGGCTCTTGCTCCAACTCTACCTTCTTCGATGGCTTTCGCTTTCTCGATTGCCTTTTGGGCGTATTCAGACCATCGTTTAAGAGTTCTAGCTTTGTTCTTACGTTGTCGTTCATGTAGTAATCTTTTCCTTAATCCTATGTGAGATATTTGTCTGCCTGTTTTTGTTGTTAGCCAATTAGCAACTTGTCTTAGTGAATATTGCTTTACATATTTTCTAGCTAACTCTAATGCTTCTAACTCGTAGGGTATAGGGTCAAGTAATTCTTTATCATCTTCGTTTATTTTATATCCAAATGGAACAGTTCTAGCTATACGTGGTATCTGTATCCATTCTTTTTGGTCTTCGTCTTTTAAATCTGTTGGTTGTGGTAATTTCCACTTGCCTAAACTTCTATCCATTGTCCTTCTTTGGTGGTAATAACATCACTCCACCTGATGCTTCCACCTGCACCTTTTCAGTTTTAACTAATCCAACTCTATCTAATAATTCTTTTGAGGCAGATAGTCTATCTCTAATACCTAACTGTGTTGGGTCATCTACACCACTTACCATAGCTACAGCAGCTTTAGGTGCATTACGACTCATATACATTTGAGTTGCATCCATGATTTCATCTTTCATAGAAGCTACAACACTAGAAGTAGATGTATGCTCTGAATATCCTGCAAGTAATTTTGCTTGTACAACATCGCCACCTGCCTGTTCAAAGAGAACATCTAAGAATTTTTGTTGTCTTTCTGTTAGTTCCCTCTTTGTCATATAGGCACTCCGTATCTTATAACTCTCTCTATTAATCTTTGTGCTCTGTTAGTTGTTTGTTTATACCAACGTGAGTCTTCCATCTGCTCTGCCATTTCAGGATAGTCTTCATTCTCTACAGCAGCAATCATCTTTTTAAATTTAGATAAACGAGGCTTTCCTAATTGAAATGACATATTTATTAATACATGTTGTATGTCTTCAGGTAAACTATCAAAGTTACTAAACAGAGATTGACAATCTTTTATAGATACTTCTATATCATTCTCAAACCATGCATCAACTTGTTCATTAGGTACTTTTGTTCCTACAGGTTTACCATAATAATCTGTATCCCATTCTGTAATAAGATGTCCAATTCCTCCAGTCAAATGTGATTCTGAACATAAATACAATTCATATTTTATGCCCTCATCATCGGCTATTTCATTTTGTAATGTAACTAGATTCATTATTTCTTTTTCTTTTTTAAAGGAACATTCATTTCTTTAAAATCTTTTTTAGTTGTTTTTTTATACACATCTTTTTTCTTCTTAGAAACTGATGCTGTTAATCTTCCTTTTTTAAATGTGTGAGGGTCAGGTACTATTATAGAACTACCAACTCGTATTGTTTTCTGTTCTTTTGTTCCTTTAGTAGGAGTTCCTTTATCTTGACCTGTTTTAAACTTAGGATTTAATTTCATTAACTTTTGCAATGTAGTGTTATTAGCTTTAGATATATCACTTAAAGTATCACCCTTTTTAGCTTTAACTTTTTTTGTCATGGAACTAGCACCACCTGCTTTGGTAGCTTTAATTATATCACCAAAAAAACTTCCTGTGGTAGATTTATTATGTTTCATTATATCAACCTTCTTGTCTGATTCTTACGTATTTCCTTGACATGAAGATGCCAAAAATAATTACCTATCTTACATGTTATAGCAGATATCTTTAAAAATGTCAAGGCTTTTAATGTCATTGGTAATATGGACTCACTGTAGAATTAGGGTCTTCAATGCCCTCAACTGCTAATACTTCAGGTATATAATACTTTAACATATTCTCTATTCCCATCTTTAATGTTTGTGTAGACATTGCACATCCACTACATGCACCACTTAAAAATACTGTTACTATACCATCCTTAAAAGATTGTAACTCTACGTGTCCACCATGCATCTGAACACTAGGTAATATAGACTCTGTTATTATTTTATTAATCTTTTCTTCAACGTCAGACATTACTTCTTTTTAAACATCTTTGCTGCTTGTCCGACACCCTTAATCCCAAACGATGCACTAATTGCGATATATAAGAGGTACTGATACCACTCTGGTAAAGTTGCCAGTATACTAAATCCATGTTCCACATACTCTGTCATCCCGGGAATGAAGACTAATATAGCAGGGGTTAGTAGGACAACTAAAGCAAACTCATCTTTCCAAGACTCGTTTGTGGCATCAGCCATCTTGCCTTCCCACTCTATCTCACCTGCAGCTACCTTCTCTGCTACAGTTGCTCTTGCCTTTGCTTCAGCTACTTTAGCGAGACCATCGGCTTTTGTTTTTTCTACTTTGTTTTGAAACCACGTTCCTGCGAGATTTGCGAGTGGTCCTATCAATGCTTGTATCATTCTTTATTTTCTCCTGCATTCTAGCAAGTCTTAGTTGTTCTTTTACTTTAGCTGAATCTACGAAATCTTGATGTTTTTTTTGCAGTCTTGCCGGGTTGTTTAGAAAATTGTTTACCTCGTTTAGTCGCTTTTCGTTTAGCAGCCGAAGAGGAGGCATATTCAGAGGAAGATAAAGCCTTAATCGCTTTTTCAGGTAAATAACGTTCACTAGTTGCTTTACTCCCTTGTGTACTAGGTTTACCAGACTTTGTTCGCCATTTTTGTTTTCCCCACGCAACTAGTGACCTCTGTGATTTTTTTAATGCCATACTATTTTCATATGCCTCTTTAATCTCATCTATTGTTCTGTTACATCCTATACATACATCATCTTCTAATGTACATACTCCAATGCAAGGTGTTAAAGTTTCCCTGTCCATTTACCGACAATCCAAGCTAATAATCCTGCAAAGAATAGTACGAATATAAAAGCTATACTATAACCAAAATATTCCATTAACTCTGCTTGTCTTCTTTCTCTCATCTTCTCTTGATAACGTCTAGACTTTCTTGCTTCTGCTTGGAACTCTTGCCAATCCTGCCATAATCCGGGTCTACCTATGTATATCATCATCTTCTTGAGTTCTGCTTCTTTTTCTTTTATTTGCTCAAGAGCCATGAACTCTTCTAAGTCTGAACCACCACCTTTAGATTTTTGTTTACTTGCTTTCTTTTCTAATTGCTCCTTTGAGAATACAAAGTCAGATATGTGTTTAGCACAACCTGTAAGTTCCTTTCCGTTAGACACGAAACTTTTTATTACACTGAAAGCGGCATTTGCCGCAGCTAGTTCTGCTAACATTATCTTTTCCTTCTTGGCTTACAATATGCTGTTATCTGTAGATTAGGTCCTTCCTGTTGTGGTATTGAAGGTTGCTTATGCAATCTCTCTGCGAAGTACAAACATCTATCTATGTCTTCAAAGGTTTGTGTTTGGTCTACTACTCTTATTCCCATCATAAACACTAACACAAACTCAATCATTATACAGGTACTCCTTGTACCTCCTCGTGTTCTTCTGCTTCATTGTGGCAGTCACAGTTGCACTCTTCGCAGTCACATTCGTAACATTCGCAAGTTGCACATCTATCCTTTTTTTGTTTTTTCATGTTGTCTCTTTAATTGTTCTTTTGCTGCTTTAGCTAATCTAACTACTTCTGTCTTACCCATTACTTTAGCTCTTTGCTCCATAACTGTAAGTATTTGTATCTTTCTCGCATATGGCTTATTGATTTTTTTAACTTTTGCAATGGTTGCTTTTGCATCTGCGACTGTAGCGAATTTAATCCTAACTGTGTCTTTAGGGTTTTCATCCGTGTATAATCTTCTGTCACTTCCTTTGGGTTTTTTGCCTGTGCCAACTTTAGGGTCTGCCTTCTTTTTCTTTGACATTATCCTCTGTATCCACCACCTGCTGCTTTATATGCTTTGGCAACCATCTGTGCTTTTCTTGCACTCCATTGACCGGGAGAACCTCCCTTACCACCTGC
>VMHT01005100.1_pt1 | contig 10156 bp, 6 predicted proteins | sample 4693611 | NCBI WGS metagenome assembly VMHT01 (sample SAMN12280063, study PRJNA550983) | marine metagenome | isolation source: seawater sampled from same location over 5 years 0.02-0.2 micron viral filtrate | place: USA: collected off the coast of southern California halfway between the port... ...
CCAAAGTTAGCATCTGGTGTTGCGAGTGCTAGAGTACCGCAAACAGATGTTACTCCAATCAATGCACAGTTCAGTAATGTCACAGTGACTATAAATGATTTTATAGCTGCTGAATATTCTGATGTGTTTAGTCAATCCAAAGTTAATTTCGATGAGAGAAGAGAATTAGTACAAATGCTTTCAAAAGCAATTGGTCGTAAACATGACCAAGTGATTATTGATGCGCTTGTAGCTTCTTCCACTTCACTTACTGTTGCTAATTCTATTGGTGGTGCTGGAACAAATCTGAACGTAGCAAAATTGCGTAATGCAAAAAAGTTACTAGATCAGAAAAACGTACCAAGCGAAGATCGTCACATAGTAATACACGCTAATTCACTTGATTCTTTGTTGAGTGAGACAAGTGTCACATCGAGCGACTTCAACACAGTTAAGGCTTTAGTTACAGGTGAAGTTAATACTTTCTTAGGCTTCCGTTTTTACACAATGGGAGATCGCACAGAAGGCGGTTTACCAGTAGATGGTTCACTTGATCGTACCGTTTTTGCTTTTCACAAACAAGCAATGGGTATGGCAGAAGGAATTGCACCTAAGACTGAAATAAATTATGTGCCTGAAAAAACATCGTTCCTTGTTGCTTCCATGTTCTCAGCTGGTGCTTCAAGCATTGATGATGACGGCATTGTAAAAATTACTTGTAGGGAGAGTTAATCATGGCTTTTGATAAAGACGGTTTTAATGTGATCGGTGCAGCTAAGTCTGGCAATGCACCAAGCGTTTATACATATACTTCATCAGATGATTTAGCAACCATTAACACATCAGGATATTTTAATAATCTTTCTGACACGTTAGAGGTGCATGATTTTGTTATGACAGTTGGTAAAACTTCTGCGACAGCGGAAGCTGCAACTATGGTTGTGGTTTCTAATGCGAGCGGTGTAGTTGATACTTCTGATGGTCAAACGATTGCGTTGACTGATTCAGATTGATGTTCAAGGCGAGGGCTAATGTTTTATAACTCCTTCAAGCTATTAAACGCAAGTTAGTTCTCGCCTTCTTTTTATGGAGTAGTTTTTATGGCAGCTGGTGATACAGCAGTAACCATTTGTTCAGATGCACTAATGCTACTAGGGGCAAAATCTATTTCTTCATTTAACGAAGGTACAGATTCTGCTAATGTTGCTGACAGATTATATCCTGATATTAGAGATTCAACACTCACTATTTTTCCTTGGAGTTTTGCATTTAAGAAAGCGCAACTTGCAAGACTTTTAACAACGCCAACAAGTGAATGGCGTTATCAGTTTCAAATGCCTGGTGATCGATTAGGCAACCCAAGACAAGTATTTCTTAACAACAACATCAATCCAACATCGTTTAAAGAGTTTGAAATTCAAGGTGATTTGTTATTAACAAACGAAGAAACAATATTTATAGATTATCCTTTTCAGGCAGAAGAATTTGCCATGCCAAAATATTTTGTGCAGTTATTAAAATATATGATGGCTTGGCATTTTGCTTTTCCGATCACTGAACAAGAAAGCAAAACAGTTTATTGGCAAACAATTGCAATAGGAACTCCGAGCGAAAATGGTCGTGGTGGTTATATGCGAACTGCTATGCAAAATGATGCAGCTGGCAATCCTAGCAAAACAATTGAAGAATTTGCTCTCGTTGATACGAGATTCTAATGGCAAGATTTATTGACCTTCAAACGAACTTTACAACTGGTTCACTTGACCCTTTGTTGCGTGCAAGAGTTGACATTGCACAATATGAAAATGCTTTAGAACAAGCAACAAATGTAGTAATACAACCGCAAGGTGGATTAAAAAGAAGGCCAGGTACAAAGCACGTAATGGAGTTGCCGAACACAGGTACAGAGTCTGCATCTGGTGGAGTGCGACTTTTTAATTTTGAGTTTAGCGTGGATGATTCTTACGTACTCATTTTTGTTCCAACACAAATGTATGTAATCAAAAACGGTCAACAGATTACAAACATTAATGGTTCTGGTAATAATTTTTTAAGTACGTCAATTAGTGCAGCCATGCTAAACGAACTTAATTTTGTTCAGTCAGCTGATACTATGATTATTGTTCATCCTGACCTAGCACCACAAAAATTAGTACGTGGTGCAAGTGATTCAACCTGGACAATAAGTACAATTAGTTTTGATAGTGTTCCGCTGCACGCATACACTTTGACTTCTAGCAATCCGACCGCTGATATTACTCCATCAATTGTAAGCGGTAATATTTCTATAACTGCTTCTGCATCAGCTTTTGCAAGCAGTCACGTTGATCAATATATTAATGCTAATCCTCAGGGCAGGGCCAGAGTTCTGCAATTTGTGTCGGCTCAAGAAGTTAAAGCGGTAACAGAGTTTCCGTTTTTTGATACATCAACTATTACAGCTGGCAGTTGGGAGTTGGAAGAAGGTTATGAAACAGTCTGGTCAGGTAGTCGAGGTTATCCAAAATCAGCAGTTTTCCATGAAGGCAGATTATACTTTGGTGGTACAAAATCTAGGCCATCAACAGTCTTTGGTTCTAAGGTCGGATTGTTCTTTGATTTTAAGCCGACAGAACTACTCGATGATGATGCCGTTCAAGCAACATTAGATACAAACTCTTTCAACAGTATTGTTGATATTATGTCTGGTCGTGACTTGCAAATATTTACAACAGGTGGTGAACACTTTGTACCACAATCAGGCACGAACCCTATTACACCACTGACTCTAGTTTTTAAAAACGTAAGTAGGCATGGAACTCGACCTGGTACAAAAGTTGTTTCGTTAGAATCAGGAACTGTTTTTGTCCAGCGACAAGGTAAAGCGTTGAACGAGTTTTTGTTTAGTGATTCACAGCTGACGTATATAACATCAAAAATTAGTTTGTTGTCTGGTCATTTGTTAAAAGCACCAAAGCGTATTGCGTTGCGTAGAGCAACCAGCACTGATGAAGGTGATTTGTTGTTATGTGTTAATGATACCGATGGAAGTATGGGTGTATTTAGCATTATGCGTTCACAAAATGTTGTTGCTCCGAGTGAGTACACAACCATTACTGGAAAATATTTAGATGTACAAGTAGATGTGACTGATATCTACGTTGCAACTGAACGTACATTTGCTGGAACAAATAAATATTTTATTGAAGAGTTTGATAACGATACATTTTTAGATTGCACATTTGATGGTGCAACTGCAAACACTGTAAGTTCTTTACCGCATACAGCAGCAACTGTTTCTGTGATTGCAGATGGTGTTCCGCTGGGTGATGAAGTTGTCAGCGGTGGTTCGGTTACGTTTGATCGCACAGCTGCAAGCACATATCAAGTTGGTTTGAACTTTACTCCAACAATTAAAACTATGCCAGTGGAATTAAAACTAACAACTGGCACACGTACTGGGTTTAAAAAAAGAATTTTACAAGTCAACGCAATTGTAAATGATAGTCAACATTTAAAAATAAATGATCAGTTAGTACCCTTTAGAAATTTTGATAGCGACATTTTAGATGACCCTGTTCCCTCTTTTTCTGGAATTAAAAAAATTGATGGATTACTTGGATATTCAAAAGAAGCACAAATTACGATTACACAAGAAAAACCTTTGAAGTTAACTCTTCTAGGTTTGGAATACAAAGTAGCAGTTAACCAAGGAACATAATGGCAACACAACCAACTGGATTCTTAGGAGGATTAAACACAGTATTTAATACTATAGGCAATGTGGCGCAAGCTGCTAGTCCTTTTATGCAATTAGGTGCTGGACTAGAAGCAGCTGGAGCAAAAAAAGCTGCTGGTATTTATCAAGCTGGTCTGTATGAATTACAAGCAATTGATACTCTAGCACTTGCTGATATTCGATCAGAACAAACAGAAAGAACAGCAACAATACAAGCTGGAAGAAGATTGTTACAGGCAAAGTTAGATGCCAGAAATTATCAAATACAAGGCAATCAAATTCTACGTAATTTGAGAGCAACAAACGCAGCTATTCGTGCTAGAGCAGCAGCAAACGGAATAAGCATTGGTTCGGGGTCAGCTTATGATTCACAACGTAGAAACCAGCAAGATGCGTTTTTTGATTTATCTATATCTGATTTTAATGCTTTAACCGCACGTGTGTATGGTTTTGAAGATGCAGCAAGTATGTACTTGCAAGGAGTTCGTCAAGGTTTGTATGATAAATACGCTGCTAAAACACAAGCGAATGAATTGCGTACTGCTGCTGACTTTACTAAAAAATCAGGTGGCCTTATTTCTAATGCTCAATTGTTACAAACTGGTGCAAACTTTTTAAGTTCAGGCAGAACAGCTATTGACCCAATTTATAACGCAGCAGTACAACTTAAAAAAGATTTAACATAAATTATGGCAGAACTACCAAAACTTCCTAGTCAAACCACATTACTTGCAAAGCCAAGTTCTGGTGGGTCAGGCGTAACAAATTTACGATCTATTGATAGAGTGGGGATGCGTGCAGCTGCCAAATATTCAGAAACTGTTGCAGAGGTAAATAATAAAGTTGCTAAAATGTTAGATCCGCTTGTTGATAGTGCGGTAAAGAAAAGCGCATACAAATATGCTGCTGAAAATCCTATTACATTAGATCAATTAAAAGTTGGAAAAGATGGATCAATTAGTATTAAAAACGTTGATGCTTTGCGTGGTAATCCTCTTAGCAAAAGAAGTCAAATTATTAGAAAATTACAATCAAAAGAATTAAGTGTTCGGTTAGTTAGACAAGCTGAACGTCAACTACTTAAACTTTTGCCAAGAATTAAAAGTGGAAAACTTAGTGGAGAAGAAGCGTTAAAAGAAATAAATTCTGTAATTGATGGAAACTCTGGAGTTTTTACGGACTTAGACCCAGAAACAGAAATACAATTTCGAGCAGATATAGCAACATTAGGAAATGATTTATACAAACAATCATTAAGTATACAGATTGAAAGGCAAACAGCACGAGATAAAGTCGAATCACAAGATGCTTTTGCAGCGTTTAAATTAAAAGTTACAAATATTTTAGCAAACCCAAAAAACTACCCTGTGGTTGACGAAGATGGAAAAGCAGAAATACGTATAGGAACTAGACTTGATGCAGAATTTGCATCTTTTAAAGATGCGATGTTTGTTTTTGATGCAGCAAATTTTCCAACAGCCGTGGCATCTGCGAGAGCATTTGTAAATGAAGCAAAAATAAATGCTGTTGTTGATCATGTATCAAGCAGTAAATTTAAGTTAAAAAATAATATTACTGCTGATTATCAAGTGTTAGCAAAACTAGACTCTAATTCTATCGGTGATTTATCAGAAGTATATTTTAATTTAAGTAGTAAAGAAAAAAGAGATGTTAAGAAAATGTATTTAGACAAGGTTGCACAACAATATGAAGTTTTCCAAAAGGATGCTGAAAGAGCAGCAACAGACCTAGAACCAAAAATTACGGAATACATGATAATGTGGAACTCATCAGATTACGAAGATAGAATTGCTTTGCAAACAGAAATGCTTGCTTTAAAAAACCCAGTTACTGGTGCGCCAGCATTTTCTGCAACACAATTAAATGAGTTTACAAAAAATCTAGGAATAAATGCAATTCAATTTGCTAATTTAACTGAACGTATAAACGATGATGCGTTTGCAAGTGTTACAGATTTAAATAACTTTCTTTTAGAAAACGATACAACTATTCCATTAAATGGAAAACAAAGACAAGAATTATTTAAACTGCAACAAAGTGCATCTGCAAGACAAGAAAAAAGATTAGAGAATTTAATATTACAAATATCCAGTGATCCAATAATGTCTTTAACTGGGATAGGTGGACTAAATAAAAACAAACAAAAAGAAGCATCAAGGGTTTTAGAAAACATATTGACAACTGAACAATCTGTAATGGGTGAAAAGTTTAATCGCTTAAAATCATTGCAAGATATTTATAAATCTTTATACAACATTAATGGAACATTAAAACCTATAGAAGAAGTTAGCAGTGAAACAGTTTATGTAGAAAAATTATATTCTGCATTAAAAGCAATGAGTTTAAAAGACTTTGGTGCTGCATTTAATAAAGATTAGAATCCATGAGCGATTATCACGAATTTGAAAAAGAATACATGACTGATTTTATTCGGTCGCAAAGCCCTAAATTACAGGGTAAAGCTGGGGCGCAAATAACTAGAGCGGAAGTTGGTCAGCTAGATACTCCTGAAATAACTGATATGTTGGATAGTTTAGGTTTTGTTGGAAAGTCATATTTAGATATGGGTGCTGCTACGGTTAAAGGTGCTACTCAAGGTTATATTGGGTTGCCTGGTGATATTGAAGGATTAGTGCGAACTGTTGCTAATAAACTAGGAGCAGATGTAAGCGAGGAAACATTAGCACCAACAACAGAAGAAGTTAAAAAATTCTTAGATCAGTACGTAGGAAAAGTTGGTGACGGAAATAACTCATACGAAACATTAGGTGAGTTTGCAGCACCAGGTGGATATATACCTCCAGCTAAAGCAGCTGCTAGGCAATTAAAAAAGGGTATAGAAAAAACTGGTGAATTTGTCCAAGACAACAAAGAAGTTCTAAAACCTACTGGTTCTATAAATATGGGTGGTGGTGATGGTACAAAACCAGCTGTTGAAAGAACGACAGACGATTTTGGTTTTTACAGCAAAGCATTAGACGAAACACAAAAGTTAAAACAAGCAAAAGGTACAGGACAACAATTTAAACAAATGCTTGTAAAGTCTGGAGTCAAACAAGAAGAGATAGATTGGTTAGGATTAGAAGATGTATTTAAAGAAAAGAAAGTAACCAAAGACGATATTGTAAAACATATTAACGATAATAGAATTAAGTTGCGTGAAGTAGTAGCAACAGGAGAGTCTAAAGTTAACATGGAGTTTGGTGAAGGTGTAGAACTTACCCCAGCACAAACGTATGGTGATAACTATATAGATGAACGTGCTGGTGAGTTAATGGAAGAAGTTGCCACAAGTCAAAACGAAGTATATGGATCAACTCTTGATTATGATGATGCTGTCAAAATGGCAGAAGAAGAATATTATAACGACCCAGTTATGAAATATGTAGATCCAAAAACTGATTACACTATTATTGGAAATGATAATTTAGGTTATTCAATTTATCAATCCGAAGCAGAGACAGTCGGAGAATATGCTTATCAAAATGCTTTTGCTACCTCTGGCGGTAGAAAACGATTTGATATGCGAAGAGATGAGTCTGGTGATTTACAAGAAATTTATAGTTTAGACGAAGCAGAAGTGCAAGCTAGGGGATTAGCTGAAACAAATGGTGATTTAGGTATGGAAGGTGATACACGATGGTCAGATTATGTTGAACCTGATGGAGAAAATTATCAGGAGTTACGTTTTCAATTAGATGATGACGAGGTTAAATTTACAGAAGGTGTACATTTTTCTGATGATAAAAATAACTTGTTCCATATACGCACAACAGATAGAGATTATAACGGAGACAAAGTTTTATATGTAGAAGAACTGCAGTCTGATTGGGGGCAAAAAGGAAGAGACAAAGGTTTTAAACCAGAAAAAAAAGAAGAGAAAATTCTTAAAGATAAATTAACAACAAGTCGAAACAAATTAACAAACACATTTAACGAATACACAATTTTAGAAAATGATGGAACAAAAACTCCTTTTGTAGATTTTAAAATAAAAGAACTAAAAGAAAGCATAAAACAACGAAATCCAGATGTACCAGATGATGCCCCAATTATGAAGGATGTTGAGAACGACTTGGTCTACACTGGTAGCATCTTTAACAAATTATTAGATGCAGTTGCAGAAAATAAAGTTTTCAAAAATAATGAACAAGTACAAGAAAAGAGAAGCAACCTAAAAGCAAGAGTTGTAGATGGTTTAAGAAGTTTAGAATCAGATGCACTTCCTGATTTAATTTCTTTAGAAAAATTAGCTAGAGATCATCGTGCTTTACAATTAAAACTATCTCCTTATCTAGTAGAACGTAGCCCATTTGTAACAAGTACAGACAAGTGGACACAATTAGCAATTAAGCGTTTATTATCAAAAGCAATTGACGAGGGATATGATTATGTTTCGTTTAGCCCTGGGGATGTTCAATATGAAAGATGGAACAATGAAGGTTTGATTACATATTACGATTATATTGTTCCTAAAAATGCTGAAAAGGTACTGAAACAAATAGATAAAGATGCACTTACATATTTAGACAGGAATGAATTAGGTTTAGATAATGACCGTCTAGAAGATGGACAACTAATCAAAAAACTTCAAGAAAAAAATAAAATACCTGATAAGTATATTGACTCATTGTATGAAACTAATTCTGACATATTACAGAATGTGGACACAGACTCTAACGTATATACAGAAACAAGACAAAGAGCAAACGCATTTACAATTAAACTAACCCCACAAGTAAAAGATAAAGTTACAAAAGGACAATCAATGTTTGAAGGTGCAACACCAGCGGTAGCAGTCGGTGCAGCTGCTGTCGGAATGAGTGAGGATAATGATGGCAGAGAATGAATTAATACAAGCTCCTGAAAACATGGAGTTGAACCTTGACGATGGTACACAGGTTGCTGGTGTCGGTAAAGTTTTGCGTGATGCAATTAAAAAAGAATCTGATGCACAGACAAAAAAGATCATTAAAAATCCTGATGCTAGTGTTAAACCTATTATGGAAAATAGGAGAAAAGAACCATCACTAGAAAGCAAAGAAATAAAAAAAGGCAGTGTTGTTATACCAGAAGCAAAACAAGATACAGTAGATACATTAGAAAAAAACATAGAAGATGCAGCGGTTAATTTAGAAAAAACAACATCTACAACAAAACCGCCAAAACAAACATTTAACTTTGATGTTATTGCAGAAAACAAACTAAATAGTGAAGACATTCCATCTATTATTAATGGGTTTGCAGAGACATTTAATATAAAGACAGAACGTGTTACGTTTAATTCTTTAAAAGAAAAAGCTGCTCAATCTGGTATAGATGAAAAATTTATTCAAACTGTTATTGGCCCTAATAATAAAGTTATAGCTGGTGATGCTGAACAGATGTATAAAGCAATGACTTTGCTAGAGGCATCAGCGCAAGAGGTTGATAGACTAATGAAAATAGTTTCTGAACCTACTGCAAACGATGTTGATAAATTAAAACTTAGGCAACAAATAACGTTGCATGGATTAATACAAAAAAATGTAAAGAAAGTTCAAGCAGATACTGCTAGGGCATTAGCAATTATGCGTGTTCCTAGAGATACAAGTAATGTCGATGTTATTCGTAGAACTTTAGATGAAAGAGGCGGTGACAAATCACTTAATGATTTGGTACGTGCCTACATGAACCTAAAAGATAGAGATGTTAGCCAGAAAGAAATTAACAAAGTTTTAGAAAAAAGCATTGGCAGTTCTATTGTAGATGTTTGGTTATCTACATACATAAATGCTTTGCTATCATCTTTTCCAACTCATGCCAAAAACATAATTGGAAATGGTTTGTTTGGACTTTATCAAATGCCAGAACGTATTGTGGCTGGTATGTTTGGTGAGGTAAGGAAAAAAGGATTTAAAGCTGCTACCGATGGTGATTATGTAGAATTAGATGAAACATTAAGCGATATACAAAGTTTTTTAGGAGCGTTAAAAGTTGCTAATAAATTAGGCAAACAAACATGGAAAACTAACACGCCTACAGATGTACGTTCAAAAACAGAAATTAGGAATAATCCCAGCGTTGCAGATGATTTACTTAATATTGCAAACAAATCTGGATTAAATGTTACAGAAAGTAGTTTCTTAAACAAAGGTATTCAGCTGTATGGAAGGTTTGTTGAAATCCCTGGAAGAGCGTTACTAACACAAGATGAATGGTTTAAAGCATTTCATTACAGATTAGGTTTTAATCGTTTAATCACAAGACAGGTTAAAAAGAATTACAGGGCAAATGTAAAAAACGGAATGTTATCGAAAGATGCTGAAAAGATTATGGAAGAAGATGTAATTGATTTATACCAAAATCCTCCTGATAGCATCGTTACGCAAGCTACCGAAGAATCTTTGCGAAATACGTTTACAAATCCTATACCTAAAGAATTAGAAGGGTTAGAAC
>VMHT01014231.1_pt1 | contig 10156 bp, 13 predicted proteins | sample 4693611 | NCBI WGS metagenome assembly VMHT01 (sample SAMN12280063, study PRJNA550983) | marine metagenome | isolation source: seawater sampled from same location over 5 years 0.02-0.2 micron viral filtrate | place: USA: collected off the coast of southern California halfway between the port... ...
AATTAGGAATGAAAACAGTTTGGATTAAAAATAAAGAGCCATGGGCGGCAGAATATTCTGATGCAGAATTTATAAATTATAGAATAGATAATCTTGCTAATTTTTTAAAGGAGATAAATGAATACAGATAAATTAGAAAAAATAATTAATCAAAATTTTGATAAAAAAGAAAAAATTAATGTTAAATCTGATAAGAAAATTATTAAAGCGATAAATGAAACTATTGAATTAGTTGACTGCGGCAAAATCAGAGTTGCTAATAAAATTGATGGTTCGTGGGAAGTAAACCAATGGATCAAAAAAGCAATACTTTTAAGTTTTAGGGTTAACAAAATGGAAATATCAAAAGGACCCTACACAACTTGGTATGATAAAGTGCCAGGTAAATCTGTAAAATGGAAAGAAAAAGATTGGAAGAAAGCTGGGTACAGACATGTTCCAAATGGTGTAGTTAGAAGAGGATCTTTTATTGCAAAAAATGTGGTTTTAATGCCTTCTTTTGTAAATCTTGGGGCTTATGTTGATGAAGGTACAATGATAGATACTTGGGCATCTGTTGGTTCTTGTGCACAAGTTGGAAAAAACTGTCACATATCTGGTGGAGCTGGAATTGGTGGAGTTCTTGAGCCATTACAAGCAGGACCTGTAATTATTGAAGATAATTGTTTTGTTGGAGCTCGTTCTGAAATAGCTGAAGGAGTTTTAGTTGAAGAAGGTGCTGTAATTTCTATGGGTGTTTATATCGGAGCATCTACAAAAATTATTGACCGTTCTACGGGAGAGATTATTTACGGAAAAGTTCCAGCTTATTCAGTTGTAGTTCCTGGAAGTTTGCCAAATAAATCTAACCCAGATGGTCCTTCATTGTACTGTGCGGTAATAGTAAAAAAAGTCGACTCAAAAACTAGAAGCAAAACCTCAATTAATGATTTACTAAGAGACTAATGGCTAAAATTAATGAATTAAAATTAGCTAAAGACCTTATAAGATTTCCTAGCGTAACTCCTAGAGATGCTGGTGCTATTAATTTTTTAAGCAAACAATTAAAGTCTTTAGGATTTACTTGTAAAATTTTGGAATTTACAGACAACAAAAGTAAACCAGTTAAAAATTTATACGCAAGACTTGGAAAAAAAAGTCCAAATTTGTGTTATGCAGGTCATACTGATGTAGTGCCTCCAGGAAATATTAAAGATTGGACTGTTAATCCTTTTAAACCTTCTATAAAAAAAAATCATTTAATAGGTAGAGGTGCCAATGACATGAAAAGTTCAATTGCTTGCTTTGTTTCAGCTGTTAATAAATTTCTAAAAAAAGGGAAATTTAATGGTTCAATAAGCTTTTTAATAACAGGTGACGAAGAAGGTTTTGCAATCAATGGAACAAAAAAAGTAGTTGATTACCTAAAAAAGAAAAAAGAAAAAATAGATTTTTGTATAGTAGGAGAGCCAACTAATCCTAACAAGCTTGGTGAGATGATAAAAATTGGAAGAAGAGGTAGCCTATCAGGAAAATTGGAAATTTCTGGAGTTCAAGGCCATGTTGCTTACCCTCATTTATCTAATAATCCAATTAATACATTGGTTAGTATTTGCAAAAAAATTAAACAAAAAAAACTTGATAAAGGAAATAAAAATTTCCAACCATCAAACTTAGAATTTACAGCTATCAATGTTGAAAATAAAGCTCATAACGTAATACCTGCAAGAGCTAATGCTCAATTTAATATCAGATATAATAATTTTTATACTGCTAACAAATTAAAGAGAAAAATTCGTTTAGTGGTAAAAAATATCTGCAAAATAAATAAGTGCAAATTTAAAATAAAATTTATAGCAAATGGAGACTCTTTTCTTACTAAACCTAACAAAACTATTTTTATGGCAAAAAAAATTATAAAAAAAGTAACAAAAATTACACCTAAATTTTCTACAACTGGGGGGACATCAGATGCAAGGTTTATAAGGAAAATTGCGCCATGCCTTGAATTTGGTTTAGTAAATAAAACTATGCATAAAATTGATGAGTGTGTTTCACTTAATGATCTTAAAAAACTTACAAAAATATACGAAAATATTCTTCAGGATTATTTTAAGTGAAACTCTACAGAGTCAAAAAGTCCAAAATAGATAATCAGGGTGTATATGCTGCTAAAAATATAAAAGCAGGAACAAAAATTATTTATTATACCGGAAAAATTATTACCAAGAAAGAGACAGAAAGAAATCCTAAGTATGATAACGATAAAGCAATTTATTTATTTAATCTTAATAGCAGATATGACTTAGATGGCGATTTTAAATATAATACTGCAAGACTAATAAATCATTCTTGTGAGCCGAACTGTGAAGTTGATGGAAAAGGACTTAAGTTATGGATATTTTCATTAAGAGATATAAAAAAAGGTGAGGAATTATCTTATGATTATGGTTTTAGTTTTGATGAGGATTACAAACAATTTCCATGTAAATGTGGTGCAAAAAATTGTTGTGGTTATATAGTTAGAGAAGGATCAAGATGGAGAATAAAAAAAAGAAAAAAACGAAAATAGATATAATTTTACCTAATTATAATAGTTACAAATTTATTGAAGAAACAATAAAGAGTGTAAAAAATCAAAATTACTCTTATTGGAAACTTACAATTGTAGATGACAATTCCAATCAAAAAACTAAAAAAATTTTAAAAAAAATTTTAAAAGATAAAAAAATTCAAGTTTATTGGTTAAAAAAAAATAGGGGTGCTGGATTTTGTAGAAATTATGCAATTAAAAAGACAAAATCCCCATATATAGCTTTTATAGACTCCGATGATATTTGGAAAAAAAATAAGTTAAAAAATCAAATTAACTTTATGAAAAAAAATGACTATTCTTTTACATATACAAATTATGAGACTTTCGGAGAGAGAAAAAAATTTATAATAACTCCTTTTAATTTTAGTTATTCAAGTTTCATTCGTAATACATCAATTTCAACTAGTACAATGATGGTAAAAAGAAAAGATATAAAAAACATCAAATTTACAAATACAAAAATTTGTGAAGATTACTATTTTAAATGTAAGCTTTTAAAAAAAGTAAACTATGCTTATCGTTTAAATAAATTTTTGACAAAATACAGAGTAAGATCAGACTCATTACAAAGTAATAATTTAAAAAACTTTTTTTGGATATGGAAGATTAATAAGGAATATAATAAATTAAATTTCTTTGATAATTTTTTTTCTCTTTTAAATATATCTTTTAATTCAATTAAAAAATACGGTGGTAAAAATTTTTTTTGAATTTAATACTTTATATTAAAAAGATATAATCCACATGCTGGCGCAGGTGGAGCGCAGTTTATTCTTTTTTTTGATTTGAAAGCTTGTTTAAACTCATTTAAACTCCATTTACCAGTCGAAATATACTTCAAGCATCCCACCATTGACCTTACTTGATTTTGTAAAAATGATCTTGAATTAAATCTTATAAAAATTTTATCTCCCTGTTTTTTTATTTTTATTGAATTCATTTTTTTTATAGGTGATTTAGCTGAACATGAGGCAGATCTAAAAGTTGAAAAATCATGAGTTCCTTCCAATAATTTTGCTGTTTTTTTTAATAAATTCAAATCTAATTTTTTTTTTATATGCCATGATTTATGTTTATCAATTGAAACTGATCCTTGTCTGTTTATTATATGATATTCATAAATCCTTTCTTTAGCTCGATGTCTTGCATGAAATTCTTTATTTTTTTTACTAATATTAACTATTGAAATTAAATTTTTTCTTAAAAAAAAATTTATTGAATTTAAAAATTTATTTTTATCTTCAATTTTTTTTTTTAGAATAAAATTTGCAAACTGACCAAATGCGTGAACTCCTTTATCTGTTCTACCAGCTCCATTAATTTTAATTTTATAATTAAAAATTTTTTTTAAAGCTTTTTCTATTTTTTCTTGAATTGAGGAGCCATTTTTTTGGTATTGCCAACCTACAAATTTGGTTCCATCATATTCTATTTTAATAAGATAATTAAACATCTTTTAGAATATTAGATCCAACTTCTAATTTATTTCCTTTAAGGAACTCTATTGCTGAAATTTTATTTTTTCCTTCTTTTTGTAATTCTAAAATTTGAATTGAATTTTCAGAACATGCAATTGTAAAATTATTATTTACAACCTCTCCTGGATTACCTTCCATTTTTATTTCGACAGCTTTTATTACTTTAATTCTTAATCCCTTAAGTTTAAACCAAGATCCTGGGTTTGGGTAAAATGCATTTATTTTTGCAATCACGTTTTTTGCTTTTAACTTCCAGTCTATTTTTGACTCAATTTTTTCTATTTTTTTTGCATATGTTGCTTCTTTATCATTTTGTTCAATGAATTTTGCTTGATTATTTTTTATTAATTCTAAAGATTGAAGAATCATCTGTGCTCCTAATTTAGACATTTGATTGCTTAATTGTTCATAATTAGATTCTTTTAATATTTTTATTTTTTTTTTCATCATAATGGGCCCTGCATCTAATTTTGAAACTATTTTCATTATTGAAATACCTGTCTCATTGTCACAATTCATGATTGCTCTTTGTATCGGGGCTGCTCCTCTCCACTTTGGTAGCAATGATCCATGTATATTGATAAACATTGTATTTTTTAAGTCCAAAATTTTTTTTGGTAAAATTTTTCCGTATGCAACAACAACTACAATATCAGGGTTTATTTTCTTTATATGCTCATACTCCGCGTCTGACTCGAGTGTTACAGGATTTCTAATTGGTATATTGATTTTACTTGAATATTCATGCACTGGTGAAAAACTTATTTTTTGACCACGATTTTTTTTTTTGGGTGGTTGTGTGTAAACTTCTAAAATTTTATGCTTTGAGTTATTTAAACATTCAAGCACAGGAACAGCAAAAAGTGGTGTACCCATAAATAAAATTTTAAAGGACATTAAACTTTAAACAACTATTCTTTCTAAAGATTTTTTTTGCTTAGAAAGTTTTTTAACTATCATTGTTTTTTTTAATTTAGACAAATAATCGATAAATAGAATGCCTTCTAAGTGATCTATTTCATGTTGTATGCAAGTTGCTAACAAACCTTCTGCTTCTAAAATTTTTTCCCTGCCATTATAATCTAAAAATTTAACTTTACATTTATCAGGTCTATCTATTTCAGCGAATTGTCCTGGCACTGATAAGCAACCCTCTTCATAAGAAGCATTTATATTAGAGTTTGTAATGATTTCAGGGTTAATGAAATATAAAGGATTTTTTTTCTCATCTTTTCGACTTAAATCTATTACTATAACTCTCTTTGGCACGCCTATTTGAATAGCAGCTAAACCAATACCTGGAGCTGCATACATAGTATCTAGCATGTCATCCAGTAAAGAACGTACATTATTATCAACTATATCTACTTTCTCAGATTTTTGTCTTAAAAATGGATCTGGCTCAGTTAAAATCTTTCTAATCGTCATAGTACGATTTATATTCTAATTAAGCTCTTAATGGTAGAGCAGAATTTAAAACTATGTTTCTAATTTGTTTTAAATTCATTTTATTTAAAAGATTAGTAATAAAATATATAGTTTCTGGATCTAATTGGTTCGGTTCATCTTCACCTATTATTTCAACTATTTTTAAAGCTAAAAATGCACGCTGGTTATCATTAATTAATTTAAGCAAATTTTTTGGTATATCATATTTTTTAGATAATTCTTTATAATTAAAATTAGAAGGTAAAGTGAGACCATCATTTATTAAAGAGTCTGCTAAGGCTAAATCTTTTGCTGAATAAAAATATTTTCTATTCTTGCTAATTTTTTTAAAAATCTTATCTATATCTTTTTGTGTCTTTTTCTTATTTTCTTCTTCAACATAAAATTTTATAATCTTTGATTGATGAAGAATCTTATCATTGTACCTGACTTTACCAGATAACAATTCATCATCATCAATTATTCGTTTCTGTGCAGCATCTTGATATTTCTTCGATATATTTTCAATTCCTATTTCTTCTATTTTATTACTTAAAAATTTAGAATAGATGTTTGATATATTTTCTTTTTTGAATAAATCTTCAAGCAAGAATAAATATTCGATACGAGACTCGTTATTTTCAGACAGCAAATACTTTTGATAAATTAATGATCTAGCATCACTTTCTGGTAAAGTCTGGTATATATTTTTTGCATTAATTAATTCGTTTAGTTTAAAAGGAATTTGTTGATATATTTTAAAAATAAGATCTTTATCTATTTGGTTTTGATTTGCGGCAATTTCGAGCTCTTTTATTCTTTCTTTGTCAGTAGCATCATCTAGTTTTATTAAATTTGACGCATTTAAATACTTCCAAATTTCTTCTTTCGTATTTTTATTTGGTTTAAAATTAAAATCTTTAATTGTTATGCTAGACAAATAAAAATTTAATAAGTTTTTTTCATTTATTTTATCGGTCGTTTTATTTGTTAAACCTAATAAAAAATTAATTTTATCATCGTAAAATTTATCAGATTGTTTTTGTTCACGCAGAAGATCAAGTAATAATTGTGCCTCAGACTTCTTGTCATTAAAAATTAAACAATAAATTTTAAATTTTTCTAAATATGCGTCTTTTATTCTAGCATCGATAAATTTTATTTTTTGACAACCTTCTTTGATATTTGCCTTAGCAATATTTTCGTCTACAAGGAACTGAACTGCTCTGCTTTTGCTTTTGAATTCAGAATTTTGTTTTAGGAAACTTTCTATTAAAGTAGATCGCTGATTTTTAATTAACCAATTTATTTTTATGTCAGCGAATTTTTCTTCACTAATACCCTCAGGTGTATATGAAAATGATAATAATATTCTTTCAAGTATTTCATTTGCGGTTTTAGAAAGATTTATTTTTTCTAATCTTTTTAAACTTGCTTGAATATCCTCAGCATTTGTTGATGACCACATGTTTAAATCAAAATTATTTTCTGCTGGATCATATACACCAAATACCTTGCTGGAATTTTCATTATCTATAGACTCATCCTCTATTTTAATACTTTGATTTAACTCAGGAGTTTTAATAGACTTAAGATTTAATTTTTGTTTGTCTTTTCTATCATCAATTTTTTTATTTTCTATTGTCTGTTTTTTTTCTTTACTATTTTTCCATATATCAATTTTTTCTTCTCCTGTTAATGGTGAGGAAAATAAAAATAAAATTAACAAGCCAAAATGTAAATTAGAGCTTTTTAATTTCATTTGTGATGTCAATTTTGTAATTTTTTTCAGGACTAGGAAAGTTAATTTTTTCAACTATGAAGATTGCAACTATGGCCAAAATAATAATTAGTAATAATTTTATTAAAGTTTTTATTATTGAACTTCCAAAACTTTGCTGTCTGTTGTATTTAAGTTGCATACTATATGGTTTAATTTAAACTCAATAAATAAGACATATTTATGAAAAATCAAATTCAAAAAACATCCAATTTGAGCAAAAACCTTATTTTGACCGGAATGATGGGTGTTGGAAAGTCTACCGTGGGGAAAAACCTAGCAAAAAAGCTTAAGTATAATTTTATAGATATAGATAAGCTTATAGAAATAAGTGAAGGAACTTCAATTAACCTAATTTTTAAAAATAAGAGTGAGGATTATTTTAGAAAATTAGAAAATGAAATTACATTAAAGCAGTTAAAAAAAAATAATTGTGTAATATCTTTAGGCGGTGGGGCTTTCTTGAATAAATCAATTAGGTACAATGTGAGAAGATCATCTATAAGTTTTTGGTTAGATGTTAATATTGAAGAGCTGGTTAAAAGACTTAAGAAAACACAAAAAAGACCGCTTCTTTATAAAAAAAATATACGTGATACAATTAAAAGAATTTATTTCGAGAGAAAAAATATTTATAATGAAGCTGACTTTAGAATTAAATGTGGCTTCTTAAAATCTAACGAAATTGTTAATAAAGTACTAAAATTATATGAAAAATCAGGAAATCAAATTTAAGGGGTCTGGGCAAAGTTATTCCATATTAATTGGGAATAAAACATTAAATTTTTTACCAAAAAAAATAAAATTACTTTGTTCTAACACAAAAAAAATAGCATTAATATTCGATAAGAATATTCCAAGCAAATTTAAAAAAAACATAAAAAATCAACTTAAAAATTATGAGCTTTTAATTTTATCTTTGTCAGCAAATGAAAAAAATAAAACATTTAAAAAAGTAAATTTTTATGTAGATAAATTACTTTCAAAAAATTTAAATCGTTCAGATTTAATTATTGGTGTTGGTGGGGGAATAACTGGTGATTTAATAGGTTTTACTGCTAGTATTTATAAAAGAGGTATAAATTTTATTAATATACCAACCACGTTACTTGCACAAGTAGACTCTGCAACTGGAGGAAAAACTGGGGTAAATTCAAAATATGGAAAAAATCTTATCGGTTCATTTTATCAACCAAAATTAGTAATATGCGACACATCATTTTTAAATTCTTTGCCAAAAAAAGAATTAATTTGTGGTTACGCTGAGATATTAAAACACTCTATTATCAGAGATAAAAAATTTTTTAATTGGTTAAAACAAAATACCAAAAACATTCTTTTGAAAAAAGATAATGCGTTGGCTTATGCAATTAAAAAAAGCTGCCAAATTAAAATAGATTTTGTCAATAAGGATGTAAATGAAAACAATCTAAGAATGATTTTAAATTTTGGACATACCTTTGCTCATGCAATAGAAGTAAAGAATAATTATTCAAAGAAGATAACACACGGAGAAGCAGTTTTGTCCGGAATGATTCTAGCTACCAAACTTTCAATGGTAAAAAAACTTTGTAGTATTCAAATTTTTAATGAAATAAAAAAGATTTACGATAATAATAATTTAGACTATACTTATAAAAATTATTTGAATCAAAGTTCAATCAATTCATTAATCCCTTATCTTAAAAATGACAAAAAAAATAATGATGACAAGATAAACTTTATTTTGTTGAAAAAAATTGGAAAAACTACTCTTCCAAATAAAAATAAAATTTCAATAAAAAATTTAAAAAAACAAATCAGGTTTATTGCTCAATACTAATTTCTAAAGCATGTATTTTTTTCTTTAAGTCTTCATTTAAAATTTTCATTACTAATTTTTGAGCACTTACTCTGGAAATTGAATTTAAATACAAAGACTTGATTGTTAAATGTAAATGAAATTTTTCGGGAGAAAAAGATTTGTGCCCTTTATGCTTATAAGAATTATCAACAATCTTAAGTTCTTCAATTTCAATTTGCTCCTTTAATTTCTTATCAATTTCATTAAAATAATCTTTCATTAATATCGTTTTACTATATAGAGCTACTCAATGAAAATTATTTGTGATTGGGAAAATTGTAAAGAAACAGGTGCTTATAAAGCTCCAATAGAAAAAGATAATAGTAAAAAATATAGATTACTTTGTTTAAATCACATTAAAATATTCAATAAAAGCTGGAATTATTTTGAGAACATGAATGATCAAGAAATAGAATTTTTTATTAAATCTGACTTAACATGGCATAAGTCGACCAAAACCTTTGGCTCGTCTGACAATTTTTTTAATATTCTATGGAACAATGCTCTTGATGATAAGCTAAATATATTTAAGAGTTCTAATTTCCGAGATTTTAAAAAAACAAAAATTTCTCAACAAGATAAAGATGCTCTGCAAGTTATGGAATTAAATGAGGAGGTAAAATGGGAGCAAATTCATACAAAATTCAAAGAACTTGTAAAAAAATATCATCCTGATAAAAATCAAGGAAATAAAAAATTTGAAGATAAGTTAAAAATGATCACATTGGCTTATAGTCAGCTTAAAAAAACTTTAGGAAAAAAATGAGTTCACAAGAATTAGTACAAAAACCTGACATCAAACTTTCTGTGAAACAGACTTTTGGGTTTGATAGCGAAATGCAAGTTAAAGCCTTTTCAAAAAAAAATGAATATGTTCCAAAGATAGATACTGACTACAAATTTGATAAAGATACTACATTGGCAATTCTGGCCGGATTTTCTTTTAATAAAAGAGTTCTTATTCAAGGGTATCATGGAACTGGTAAGTCTACTCACATAGAACAAGTTGCAGCAAGATTAAACTGGCCTTGTATAAGAGTTAACCTTGATAG
>VMHT01068517.1_pt1 | contig 10156 bp, 4 predicted proteins | sample 4693611 | NCBI WGS metagenome assembly VMHT01 (sample SAMN12280063, study PRJNA550983) | marine metagenome | isolation source: seawater sampled from same location over 5 years 0.02-0.2 micron viral filtrate | place: USA: collected off the coast of southern California halfway between the port... ...
TAGACATAAGGCTCTAGCAATCGAAAACGAAGCTCCGGATTATATAAAAACTACATACACTTTAATAGATAATAGATCTCATGGAGGTGATGTATTTAACGCTGGTGTATTAAACATACCTAGATCGGGTGTTAGTAATTTTGAATTGAATTTTCAAGAATTTTACAACACAAGCGCTTCAAACCTACACACTCAATTTCAAAACAAAGGTGGTGATAATTTTTATGTGCAGTTTGAATTGTTAGGTGCGCTTTCTAAAAAATACAAAATAAGCTCAATTACTTCTGACATTATATATGATAACACAACTGGTATAGCAAGTAATTTAACAACTTCTAAATACTATATAAAAACATCTTCAGCCTTTACTGATGAGGTTAACATGATTCTTGATGACCCAACAGGCGTAAGCCCAACAGGCATTTTAGCTAACGCTAGAATGAGGTTGTTTAGAGCAAAACCAGAAAATAAACCAGAGTTTGATGGTAGATTTTTTGTAAAAATTTTTACAGATGATATATTTGAAAAATATATTAAATCAGCTTACGATCCAATAAACGACGCAAACTTTTTAATAGGTCCAGAACTTAAGTTCTATTATATGAACGACGAGCATCACCTTATGCACGGTGGTGGAATTAGGGCTAACTCTGCTGATTTCACTCACCCTTCAAATGCTAACAGTAATAATGCTTATCATCCCGGAACTGGTTTTCCGAAAGAAAATGAGGTTAATCAATGGATGTATGATTTATTAGACGTAAACTCTCCAAACACAGTGTCAAACGCTGGGGACCGGTGGTTGGGTCTTGGTACGTGGAATGCTTTTAATAATATGACAAACGCTCATAAAATGGACAATGCCTACTCGGCTTCTAGATACATAGGTGGACCGCATGGGCAACATAACGGGTTAGATGTAAAACTAGGGTTACGTCATTTTGCTGCTTTTTTTAGAAACTATGAGCACGCTGGACACGGGACTAACAGTGTGGGTTATAACGGTGGACATAACGACAGTTATACAAATTATGATTTAAGACATAATGGTAATGCGCCAGCTGGCGGTAATCTTGCTGGTCAGTGGAATAAGCACCTTGGTAGCGCAGGTAGTGGCGCCATTGATCCTAAAGATTGTTTTTCTTGGATATACAAGTTTCAGTATGGTACTTCAAGTAATGACACAAGGTGGAGAGACGAGTATAACGATTATACTACTATCCCTTGGAAAAGTTTTGATCCAATGCTCGGTGATACAAACTGGCTGGCTTTCTCAAACGCAAATTTAGGTACATCTTATACAACAAGTGATGTTTTCGGCTCCACACTTTTTACCACTCCCATACAAGCCATATCACCATTTGATTCGCAATATAGTATTGCAGAAAAAACTTTACTTTGGGACACTTGGTGGCGTACAGATGGTTACAAAAAGAAATCTGATAACAGAGCTAGAGAATCAGAGGTTTGGTATATGAATGAAGGTCGTTTTGCTGGCCATGAGTACCACACAAACAATAAGCAGTGGATTTCTTTATATGGAGCAACAAGAGGTTATGGTATAAGACCACAATCCAATGACATCATATTTGACTTGACATTAGGTGGTCTTTATGGAGAGCCAATAGATTCGATGGATGGAGCTACAGGGATGAATGATCCAGATTTTTTTGAAATAGGTAAGTCAGGTGGTAATCCGATGTATCAGGACGGAACTACTGTTGGTATTGTTAACCAACTAAAACCAGGATCATATTTTAAACTTAAAGAAGATCCAACAGATTCTATATATCAAATAGTTTCTGTTACAGAAAAAAATCTTTATAATTACGCGAGAACATCTAAAGGTGATAGCAACCAAGGCGGTTGGCTGCAATCTGCGATAACAAATAACAATAATTCGCCAAAGCAATCTTTTCATGGGCTTGGGAATGGTAATGCTAATAATTTTGTGGACTGGACTCATTTTGATAATTTTGGCCCTGGAAACAACTGGCATGGTGATTGGTGGTGCGCATCAGACCAGGGGTTTGGTTTGACACCAAATACCATATCTAATAATCTTGAAACAATTTCCGCAATAGGCTTGTTTAACACGGAAGACGACAGCGGAAACTATATACCTCAATCTGAAGGATACATTAACTGGAGTAAAAACAATAGTCATGGAAGTCAGTTATCGTGTAACTATAGTAAAATGTGGAGGATACGCGCTGTTAATATTGATGAGGCTAATCCAACTTTAATGCAATGGAATCCAACCGGTAGTAACACGGGTAATTTTGGACCTATAACAAATGGTACTAGTATAGATATTAGCGTTACTGAAAGCGTGGGGGCACCAAGTTCTCAAGAATGTGATTTGATAAGTGGTACCTACGGTTTTTACACAGACTCTATAGTTAACGCTGCGGGAGACACGCTACAACAAGGTATGATCTTAACCCACCTTCAGGCCACTGGCCCAACTAGTGTTGATTTTGACGAGATAATATCAAGCACTTCTGATCATTCTAGTAAACTATATCTTCAAGTTAGTAGAATTGTTCCAGATAGTACGCATACTCCTGATGGGTTTTTTGTTGAATTAGTTGGTTATATAAGACCACTAACAGTAAATGACACGCATGTTCTTAGTGATAGCACATGTACTTTAACGTTTAAGCAGGCTAAGATGAATGGTTATAGTTTTAACTCTGTTAATAAAATATCAGCCAACACAAAATGGTCTCCATTTTATGACACAGCTACAACTGGTGGTGGCTTACAAGCCATTGGTTATACTCTTCAGTTTTTAATACCAGAAGAAGACGGTGAAGCACCTCTTTCTGATAATCCAGCTGTTTGGGAAACAGAACCTGAAGATGGGCCAGAGTTAGATATATATTACGAGGCCAGTCCACGTATACCAATAAAATTAGAAAAAGACACTTCTAACGATTGGATTGCCACTAGATATTCTAACAATCCAAATCTTGCTAATAACACTTATTCTGGTTCCAGTCTTGGTGGTATTGATCAAAAAATACACAACCCTTATGGTTCTTATTCTAACTCTGTTATATTAACGCCTTTTTCAGGTCCTTATGCTAGTGGCTTTTTATCATCACCAAATTTCCTCGGCTCTGGAAGCGCTGGTTTAGCAGACACTTATGACGATTTTCTTGAAATAGTACATGTTGATGGGGATATACTTACGGTAAGGTGTGATAAACCTAATCTTATAGATGCGTGGGTAACAAGTGCTGCTAACGGTATGATCCCAGCCCCAATGGATAAAATTATAAACATAGGAAGACCTGATGGTATTATTTTTAGAACTAAAATATTAGCACATAACATTGCTACAACAAACACTTTTATTTCTGGTGCACCGGGTAATATTACTGATATTGGGGGACTAGAACCTTATGTTGATTGGACTGACTCTAATTTTGGTGATGGGCACGAGAATTGCTTTAGAATTAAAATTACAGACGAGGTTTACGGTAATTGGCGTGGAAGTAAGAGTGGTTCTTCAATACATTTAAATTGGTATAATTGTTATTCTTTTGGAAATGGAGTAGAGTCAAATAGAATTAGAGATAATTATAACACGCCTTTTATATCTAACGGTGTTAGAGTCTCCACAACATTTGCTGATTACGCGCAAGAAGAAAGAAAGTACGGTTTAATATATTCTGGTATTTATAATTCTACAAGTGGGCTTAATAGTTTAAATCAATTTATACAAGCTGAAAAAATTACAAAAGACGTAAATCCAATGTATGGTAGTATTCAAAAACTACACTCTAGAGATACTGATTTAGTTACTTTTTGCGAGGATAAAGTTTTAAAAATACTAGCAAACAAAGACGCCGTGTTTAACGCTGATGGAAACCCCCAATTAACAGCTAATCAAAACGTACTTGGTCAAACAGTACCCTTTGTTGGTGAGTATGGTATATCAAGAAATCCAGAATCATTTGCATCGGAATCTTACAGAGCGTACTTTACAGACAAAGTAAGGGGAGCTGTTTTAAGGTTATCTAAAGACGGTTTAACCCCAATATCTGACGCTGGTATGAAAGATTGGTTTAAAGATAATTTAAAAAAATCAGAAAGTATAATTGGTAGTTACGATGATAAAAAAGATGAGTATAATGTTTCTTTAAGACTTATAAACACAGATTTGTTTAGTCCAAACCAACCTTACTCCATAAACCAACCAGTTGTTGTTAGTTATGATGAAAGAGTTAAAGGTTGGACTAGCTTTAAAACATTTGGAGAAATGGAAAGCGGAGTTAGCATGGCTAACAATTACTACACGTTTAAAAACGGAATCATGTGGATGCACCATTCTGAAGAGGGTAGCTATAATACTTTCTACGGTCAAAAATTTGTTTCAGAGGTAAACGTGTTGTTAAACGACGAGCCTAGTGTGGTAAAAAGCTTTAAGACTATTGGTTACGAGGGTAGTAAAAGTAAAATTGGAAATAGAGTTGACGGAACAAATACAACTGAAGATCTTTACACAAGAGATGGTTGGTATTCATACAAAATGAATACTGATTTAGAAACCGGTAATCTTGTTTACTTTACAGAAAAAGAAGGAAAGTGGTTTTCAAGAATAAAAGGAACAAACAAAAATACCAGTGCTGGTAGTACAATAATTGGATTTGACACTAGTAGTTTTGCAAACCAAGGCATTGGAAGAGTTAGCGTGAGTGATATTATTTATTTATAAAAAACAATATGAGTTATTCAAAAAAAATTTTTTTAGATACTTACAATAGATTAGACATAAAAAGTTTACAACATCAACTAGATGTAGATGTTCCTATTTCTAATAATTACACTCCAAACCTTGATTTTTTAAACAGTGCTTGGGAAGATTATTTGTCATACGGTTGCAATTCTTTAAATGGTAAGATAATAGAGCTTAACGAGCAGCTGTTGAGCGTTGGCATTAACACTCCTAGTTATAACTTAAACAAAGCACAAACTACTTTTTTTGAGCAGATAGAGGTTCAGTGTGGTTGCACTAAAGACAACCCAACAATAACACGTACTGCCTTATCCGCGCCAATAGTAAAGGTAATTAAAAAAGTTGAATTTAACAGTGATAGCCTACCAGAGACAGGTGGTAAAAAAATTATTGATGTTATTGGAGACAACGAAAGTGTATTTAGCATCTTTATAACAAACAGTAGCGGTGAGTTTTATGATTTTGAAACCTATGGTTTTACTTCTACTCAAAAGATATTAAAAAATGCGGTAATAACAGGTGGTAGAAAAGATGTTACTGTTAATTTTCCAAGTATTATAACAACAGACACCATTAACGGAGCTAGAGATACATCTGCTGTAGCTGTAACTATGGACACTGCTGTTGCAACTAAAATGAAAGTGGGAGATAGAGTTACTGGTAATGCTGTTTTAAACGCTGGTAGTTTTACTGTTGCTTCGTTAGATAGCGCAAATGTTTTTTCTTTGTCTGCTGCTGCCGCTATAGACGACAATACGCTATTAAGTTTTTCTGGAAACGAGTCTTATGAAGTAACGGTCGTGGCAAACGCAGAGCACAATACGGTACACGCTAACTATTCAGAGGTTAGACACGCTGATAACTCTGTCGATATAAATAACAGCACGGGTTCTAACTCAGCTAATCTAACAAAAAAAATATTTCAATATAAAAATAACGTTGTAAATATAAAGGCTATAACGCCAAACTCTTTAACTACTTTTACTAGTTTTACTGTTGTAAATGAAACTATCACAATAAACAAAAGAGGTGGCACGGTTAAAGTTCCCTTTACTATTACTTGGACTGCTAACGCGGCAAAAGCGGTTTATATAAAAACACAACCAACAATAGAACACATGTCTACCTTTGTAACTCGGACTGTCGGTGCGGCAGCGTTACCAATCGTAGGTGAAGACGTTAGTGGATCTACTTTTTACAGGTGGCCCTTGGATAATGTTGTCGGGCTAACAAATCGCATGAGGATAGCTCCAGCTACAAACGTTACAGCTTTTTCAATAATTAGCGATTATTATGATAACACTGAAATAAAAAGTTATAGTGAGGAGCAGTTGTCAAGAAAAACAACAACAGGCCCAAGAAGTCAAATAGAGCCTCTCCGTAGACCAATTAGTTCTAGCTCACCTTTAAAAACCTCTTACACTAACGTTGAGGTTCCTGGAGTAGAGTTTACTGGCGATCCTACTGTGGTGGATGGAGTTGTAACTTCTCAAACTGGTAATATTGTTTTAAACAAAAAACAAGAGGACGCATTAAAGGGTGATGCTATAAAAATTGTAGCCGACGGGCCTAGTTTGATAAACGCTTTAACTGGATATGAGTTTAAAGTAACAAACTTAAAGGCCGAGCTAACTAAACCTACTACAACAACCGTGGAGGCTACCAGCGCACATGCTACTATAAGAGTAGCTGACAGGGAGGGTGTTATTAATAATGTTTCTAAAGTTAGTGGTATAGGTATAAATTCTTCAGTTAAAAACCCAACACTTACAACTGGTGGCGGTTTAGATGGTGAGGGTGACTGGATTATGGATACGGTTCAAACTTTAGAAAACGGTATTACGTTAACGCTAGAAAACACAGGTAGAATAGTAACAATAACTGGAGAAATTGAATTTACAAAAATTGGTGATAATGACGTGGATATATTTTTTGATATAGAACAGTTTTTAGGTACCGCATAATAAATATAATATGCCATATACAACAGAAGGACTTATGAATGTAGGTTACAACATTAACGAATCATTAGCTATTAATGATTTATTGTGGTGTACTTGCACAACTCCAGCGGGTGGAGAAAATTGGAACAACAATATTGGGACTTCTATTAACTGGGGTGTTGTAACTGAAATAAACCCTACTAATATAGGTTTTAACCACACGGCTGTAAGTAGCACTGGCTTTCCAACGCTCGCCTGCGCTGGCACTTGGTTTGTTTCTTTTACTAAAAACGCAGCTGCACAAAAATCCTCGATAAAGGGTTATTATAGCTTAGTTAACTTTGTAAATGATGACAACGATCACGAAGCAGAGTTGTTTGTGGTTAACTCCGAGGTTACTCCTAGTAGTAAATAAAGAGCAAAAACTGTGACTATATTAGGTATAAATTAAATTAAATTATGTCTAAGAACGAGTTAGAAAGATTATGGGATTTACCAATTGAATTACCTTATAGAGAAAAAGTAGAAAAAATACAAAAGTTATTTGCAGAGAAAGTTGAGGGCGCAGAGGTTTGCAAAGAAGATGACAACGTGTTATATCCCAGTTGGACTAAATATAATCACTATTTTTCTGACGGACTTTATGTTAGAGAAATGTTTTGTCCAAAAGGTTACATGGCTTTTACCGTAATACATAAAACGGCAAATCCTTTGTTTATGATGAAAGGAACTATGTGGATATCTTCTGAAGATGGCGTTCAAAAGTTAGTTGCCCCTACGTTTGTTTTATCAGAACCAGGTACTAAAAGAATATGTTATTTCCCAGAAGACACTATTGTTGTTACTGTTCACCCTAATCCAAAGGGGATATCAGATTTAAAGGAAATAGAAAAAATTATGTTCGCGCGTAATTGGGAAGAATTCGATGAAAACTTGGAGCAAAACGTGTGGCAAATGTTTGAGCACGAGGAATACTATAAAAAAATAGAAAATGAAGAAAATAAATAAATTATTACTAGAACTATATGAAGATAGAAAACAGTTATTGTTTTTAAGTTTTTTAGTTTATATTAGTTACTTAATACAAGGTTCAATGCCCTCTGATCCCAATGTTAACTATGCTTCAGGGTGGATAATAGGTGGTAGCATGGTTGTTAGTGCTGGTATTGGTTTATATAGCAGCATGCAAGCCAGTGGTAACATGGATGATGCGCATGAATTAGCGGGGGATAACATGGACTTGCAAGCTAAAATCGCTGAAGACCAATTAAAGTTTCAAAAAGCAGAGGCCGCTAAGTTAGAAAAACAAAAGGATATTTACAGAAGCATGCAGTTTACAAACCCGTATGCGAATGTAAAAAATCAATATGCTGACTTAAAAAATCCATACGAAAATTTAAGTATGGAAAACGTGATGGAAGATTTAGCGGTTAATACAAAACAAGCAGAATTTCAAACGCAGCAAGGCGCTCAGCAAAGAGCTAACATAATGCAAAGCATGCAAGGCGCTGCTGGTGGTTCTGGTATAGCGTCTTTAGCGCAGGCTATGGCTAGCCAAGGCGCTTTACAAACACAACAAATCTCAGCTCAAATAGGTCAACAAGAAGCCGCTAACCAAAGGTTGAAAGCACAAGGGGCGCAAGATGTAATGCGTAGACAACAGGTTAAAATGGCTGGACAAGGAGCTGTTGATATGACTAAAGCACAAGGAGCTGCTGCAGCTGACATGGCTAGACGTGGTGGTGAGGCTAGCATGCAAGAAATGGAAATGAGTAGACAGGCAACTTTACTAGGTATTCAAATGGGTCAAACTTCTGGTGCAAACGCGGCTTTACAACAAGCGTATGCTAATCAGATGTCTGCGGGTGCAAATCAAGCAAATCTTTATGGTCAACAAGCAGCCGCTCAATACGGTATGGCAGGTGATGCAATTGGTAGTATTGGTGATATGGCTGGGGCTTACGGCTCTGCTCAGGGAGGTACTAATAGTGATAGAAAACTTAAAAAGAATATAAGTAAAATAGGTGAATCACCTAGTGGTTTAAATATATATTCTTTTGAATATAGAAATCCTATTCATGGAGAAGGATTATTCCAAGGTGTAATGTCTGACGAAGTACCACAAGAAGTGGTTGGAACAAGAGATGGTTATGATACGGTAGATTATAGTATGATAGACGTAGAATTTAAACAAATATAAATATGGCAAAAAAAGGATATGGAGCAGACCCAACGTTGGTAGGAGCGGCATTTAGATTAGGACAATCTTATGTTCCAAAAGACTATTCAAGTATCTTTGCAAAGCAATACGAGGGTATGATTGCTGGTTATAAGGCTAGGTATGAGGCTATGGGTGAAGGTATGAAGTCAATTGGCGAGGGAACTGGAAAACTTTTAAGAAGAGATGCCGATATAAAAGATAAAAGAGCTGAAGAGCTAAATGAACTAGACGAGGGTTTAGGTTTTGATGATGGATTAAATGAAATAGCTACCACCTACAACGCGGCGGTAAACAAAGAACAAAAAACCGCTTACGATAATAACGATATATTTCCAAATAAGGCAGTTTTTGATGCTGAAAAAGAACAGTTTGAGAGCATAAAAGATCAAATTGAAAAACTTAATAAAAAAGGAATATTTCTTGGAAAGAAAGGGAAGCAAAAAAGAGTAGATCTTATACGAGAAGCCGTGAAGTTAAGGGAGCATATTAACACAACCAGGGGTAATGACACGGCTTATAACGAAGCTGTTACTGAGTTGCTTGTTGATCAAACGTTGACACACAAAAATAATGTTGATTTACAATTTTTACTTGCAGAAAAAATAAAAAAAGACGGGGATTTAAGAGATATAGGTGTTACGGTATTTTTTAAAGATGGTAAAAAACATTATAAGTATCCAGTTGGATTAGCCGCTCAAATTTACAATAAAATTCAAAAAGATAAAGATATTAATTTGGAAGAAGAATATCGTAAAGAGTCGCTTTTAGGAGAGGTTACCGTAGGGGGTGGTGATGGTGGTGAGATAGAATATCTTACTGTAAGTGAAAATGAGTTGTATGAAGGTGTTGTATATAAAGACGATGCATCAAGAAATGTTATTAGAGATGGTCATGTAGGAGAGGTTAAAAAAGCCGCGTTAGAACTTAATGGCGATTTATTAGCAGTAAAAAATTATGATGACATAAAAATACTAACAAAAGAACATATAGAAAAAACTTTAAAGGATTCGTCAAGTTATCAAAACTTAACAAACGAAGGTATTTTAATAGGAAATACAACAATTAGTTGGAGTAAAGAATTAAACGATGGTCTAGCTATTGACGAAATTATCATTAACCAGGAAGGTTTGGGTAGTGATATTCTTGCGATGGCGGATTTAAATGGTAATCGTGTTATAGATGAAACTGAATTTGAAAAGTTAAAGGCTGAGAAAGGTAAGCACGATGAGGCTAGGGCTCTAATAA
>VMHT01111324.1_pt1 | contig 10156 bp, 9 predicted proteins | sample 4693611 | NCBI WGS metagenome assembly VMHT01 (sample SAMN12280063, study PRJNA550983) | marine metagenome | isolation source: seawater sampled from same location over 5 years 0.02-0.2 micron viral filtrate | place: USA: collected off the coast of southern California halfway between the port... ...
CTTTTAAAGCTTTTGCTGGTAAAAATTTAACCTTTTGAGATGCAGCAATTTGAATTTGCTCACCAGTTCTAGGGTTTCTTCCAACTCTCGCTTTTCTTTTAGCCACTTTATAAGTGCCAAAACCAGCAATTTTTACTGAGTCATCACCTTTTAAAGCATCTAAAATAGTGTTGGTAATTGTATCGAATGTTCTTTCAGCATCGGCTTTACTTAGATTTAAAGACCCTGAAAGTTTAACGATTAATTGTTTCTTGTTCATTTTAGCTCCGGTTTTATTGGTTATTTTCTTTTTTTCAAAAAGCCCAAATAAAATCAACCTTTTTTTTAGTAGGTAAACTTATATTACATACAATATCTTGTATGATACTAAATTAATGTTGATTTTATTAGGTTTTTTAATTCTTAATAACTTTAATTATCTGAATAAACCAAGGTCTTTTAGGTCATTAAAAGTTGTAAAAAACATCAAAGATATCAATAAAAACATTCCGATTCGAAAAAAACCTTCTTGTGTTTTCTGTGACAAAGGACGACCTAAAACCTTTTCAAATGCATAAAACATTAAGTGACCACCATCAAGCATTGGAATGGGAAATAAGTTCACTAAACCAAGGCTTATTGAAATATAAGCCATCATACTAATGAAAGCTAACAAACCAATGTCAGCAACTTGACCTGAAATCTTTGCAATTCTTATTGGGCCTCCTAATTGTGAAGTATCAGCTTTTCCAACTATCATCCCTCCAATATATTTTAGGCTGGAAATACTTACATAATAAACTTCATTAGCGGCATGCAAAATTGCTTGAGCTGGACCCAATTTTACATGGTTTATTTCATTATTGTACGCACCAAGTTTAATACCAACAATCCTTTTTTTAACTGAATTACCAAGACTGTCCTCACTTTGAACCATTTTTGGTTTTATTTTCAATAAAATTTCATCGGAAAAACGCTTTATCTTGAAATCAATGTATTCATCAGTCGACATAGTTATAAATTTAGAAACATCCATGATGCTTTGAACTTTATTGCCATCAATTTCTAAAATAATATCATTTTGTTTTAATCCTCCTGACATTGCTGGACTATTTTTTTGAACTTCATTAATAACTGCTGGGGTAAAATCTTTTCCAACAAATGTATAAATTGAGAAGAAAATTACTAGTGATAATAAAAAATTAGCCAAAGGGCCACCAAAAACAATTAAAGCTCTTTGATATAATGGCTTTAAAGTAAATAATTTTTGCTGTTCATCAATTGAATATTTTTTCAAAATTTCTTGATGATCAGCTTGAGAATAAACATTTCTATCTCCAAAGAATTTAACGTATCCTCCAAGTGGGATCCAGCATATCTTCCATCTTGTTCCCGACTTGTCATTCCAACCAAATATCTCTTTTCCAAAACCTATTGAAAAATCCGTAATACCTACTCCATATCTTTTTGCAAAATAGTAATGCCCATATTCATGTATAAAGACCACAATCAAAATTAAAATGATAAACGGCAATATATATGAGAGCATATTAGCTATTTTAACTGAGAATTATAATAATCACAATATCGATTAAATTAAGTATTCTTGCTATTATTGTAAAAAGATATAAGCATCCATCTAAAATACTTAATTTATATCATTCTTCACATAATGAACTTTGCAGATTTAGAAATAGAAAATAAGCTTAAAAAATCAATTGAGCTTGCTGAATTTATAAAACCTACTCCCATTCAAGACCAATCTATTCCTATTAGTTTGACTGGAAGAGATATTTTAGGAACCGCTCAAACAGGAACAGGTAAGACATTAGCTTTCACTATTCCAATGATCAATAAGCTAATTAAGGATAAACATGCAATGGCATTGATTGTTTGTCCAACTAGAGAACTTGCGACACAAGTAATGCAAACAGTTTTAAAATTAAATGTTAGAGAAATTGGAATTGGTAATGCTCTTTTAATAGGTGGTGAGAGCATGCAAAAACAACTTAAAAAACTTAAAAAAAGAGCTAGAATAGTAGTAGGAACTCCTGGAAGAATTAATGATCACCTAAAAAGAAAAAGTTTAAATCTATCAAAAGTAAATTACCTAGTTCTTGATGAAACAGATCGAATGCTTGATATGGGTTTTACACCTCAAATTGAGCAAATATTAAAGTTTATTCCAACTAATCATCAAACATTATTATTTTCAGCAACTCTACCAAACAATATCTTAAAAATTTCTCAAAAGTATTTAAATAATCCAAAAAGAGTATCGGTCGGTTCTATATCAACTCCAATTGAAAAGATTAAACAAGAAACTATTGAAATTACACAAGATAAAAAATATCACGAACTTATAAATCAACTTGTAGAAAGAAATGGATCCATATTAGTTTTTGTTAAAACAAAGCATGGAGCAGATAAAATTGTTAAAAGATTAAAATATGATGGACACAAAGCAGATGCTATTCATGGAAATTTAAGACAAAGTAAAAGAGACAGGGTAATTAATGGCTTTAGAAATGGTAATAGTAGAATTTTAGTTGCGACTGATGTTGCGGCACGTGGTTTAGATATTCCTCTAATTAAACATGTGATAAATTATGATTTACCTCAAGTTCCAGAGGATTATATTCATAGAATTGGAAGGACAGGACGCGCTGGTAAAGAAGGTTCTGCCCTAACCTTTTTAACACCAAGTGATCGATCTATGTGGAATTCAATTAGCAAATTAATTGATCCTAATTTCAAACTTCCACAAATTACTCAAAAAAGAAAATTCAGAGACCATAAAAAAAAATCTAGATTTAAAAAAAAATTTTATAAAAAAGATGATGATAAAAAAACTATTTTTAAAGAAAAAAATAAATTTTTCAAAAATAAAGATTTTAGAAAAAAAAAATTTAAAGGTAAGAAAAAAAAACCCTTCGGTTATACAAATAATCCAAATTATTTTAATAAAAAATCAAATGATGAAAGTGTAAACAAAAATAAAGGAACCACCTCTTTTAAAAGTAAAAAAAAATTTAAAAATAGAAAAAGACCTAAAAACTTCTCATTCAAGAAATATAAAAGAAAATAGTAATTAATTTTATTTATATTGAATTAATGAAGCAATATTATTTGTTGGTTGATTAACATCTTTTGAGACTTGATGAAAAACTAAATTGGGTTTTTTACATTCTTTTAAGAAACTAGATCCAGAGAGCTCTAAATTTAAATATCGATTTATATCTGTTTGATTAAGAATAACAGGTTGTCGATGATGGATTTCTTTAATATTCTCTGACGCTTCTTCTGTAATTAAACAAAACTGATTATTTTCATAAATTCCTGCAAAAAAAATTGTTTTTTTGTCTTTTCTCACAAAATAATTAGGAATTTTTTCTTTTTCTTCTCTTTTCCATTCATAAAATCCATCAGCAACTGCTACGCATCTAAAATCTTTAATTAATTTTTTAAAAGAAACTTTTTCATCAATGGTTTCTAATCTTGCATTAAATAAAGCCTTAAAATCTCTCTCCTTTGCCCAAATAGGAACTAAACCCCATTTTAAATTCTCTAAAGTATTGCCATTTTTATATTTTTTTATAACTGGAAGATTTTGATTAGGATGAGCATTGTAATTTTCATTGTCTTCTACTTGTATCGCTGATTTAACAATTTTTTTTGTTTTAGATACAGGGTTAATTACAACATATCTTCCACACATATTAATTTAACTTAACATATTCTAACCAATTTTTAACTTCACAAGTTCTATTTTGAAAATCTAATTTTTTATCTTCATCTTTAATAAAATTCATATGTTTTTGAAAATCATTTTCGTCTTTAAAATGCTTATTTAAAATCATTTGATCTTTTCTTTCATTGGAAAGTTGAACCATTTGAAAATATTCATAGTCTGGATGATATTGAAGACCCCAAATTTCAGATTTACCTGATTTAAAATATATACCCATTACTCTGTTTATTTTATCGCTAGATAGCAAAGTGCTTCCTTCTGGAATTTCACAAACTTCATCAAAATTAAATGCTGGGGATGTAAATATTTTTTTTTTATTTTTGTAAATCAAATTTTTTTGCCCATATTCATTTATATTTACATCAGATGCGATTCCAATATGAGCTCCATTTTTTCCTGGAGCAACTTTTCCACCTGCTGCTGTAACACAAACTTGTAAACCCCAACAAATTGCTAAAATCTTTTTATTAAGACTCATACAATTAGATGCAAAATTTATATGTTTTTTTATATCATCGCTCATATCATTTATTCTCATAGCCCCACCAGTGAAAATGATGCCGTGATATTGATTAATGTTTTCGATAACTTCCTCAGTTTCTCTATAATTTAAAGGGTTAACAATTTTAATACTTGTGTCTGGTTCCAATTTTAAAACAAGATTTTTAAGGTTATCAGCTGCTGTTGCGCCTGCAGCTTTAATAAAAACAGAACTGTCTATTAAATTATTTCCTTCAACAATTAAGATATTTAATTTTTTCAAAGTATTTTACCTAAGTTGAAGTATTTATACATTATATTTTGAATTAAAATACAAATTGTTTAATAGTACCATTTAATAAAACAATTTATAAAACTTTAATGAATCGTAAAGAAAATTATTTAGTTTTTGCACATTATCATTCGCAAGGGTTGATTAGAAAAGATATATTAAATTTTTTAAAGAAAAGTAAAAATTTATTTACAGAAATTGTATTTATATCTACAAAAATAAAAAAGAAAGAGATAAAAAAAATTCCTTCTAGAATTAAAATTATTAGAAGAAAAAATATTGGATATGATTTTTATTCATTCAAAGTAGGATGGGAATATTTATATAAAAGATTCAATAATACTTATGATAATAAAAATTTATATTTTATTAATTCAAGTATTTTATTTTTAAAGCCAAGCAAAATATTAAATCTATTTAAGAAAATAAAGATTAAAGAAAATGAATTTTGGGGGATTTCAAGATCTCGAGAATTAACAGATCATATTCAATCTTATTGTTTTTTCTTGTCTGCAAATTTATTTAAGAATAAGAATATTTTTAATTGGTGGAAAAAAGTCAAACCTTTAAATGTTCACTTTAAAATAATACTTAAATATGAATTAGGGTTATCTAAAATAATGCTTAAAAATAACATAAAACTTATGAGTGTTTACAAAAAAAATATTAATTTAAAAACTAATAATATTCTTAAGAAGACAGCACAGAGATTTAATGAAATTTTTTTAAAAACTCCGAAATATTATAAAAAAGATCCCACAAATTATTTTTGGAAAGATTTTTATGAATTGTTTGGAATAGTAAAAATTAGACTTGTTAAAGATAATAATGAAAAATACAATCTTAAAGAATTATATAATATTCTTAAAAAGAAAAATCTTCTTAAGGATGCTTTAAACAATTAAAATAACTCACCCGTCATACTATGTTGATACATTATCTTCATATCGGCCTCACTTAATTTTTTAGGATTACCGCTAGTGGAGGGATCTTCTAAAGCCATTTTTGACAATCGATCTAATTGAAAATTTTCTTTTTTAATAACTTCAGATAATTTATGAGGAATGTTTAATTTTTTTCTTAAATCTAAAACCCAGCTAATAAAACCATCGAATGATTTATTTTTTAACTCTAGATAGTCACAAATTTTAATTATTTTTTTTTCAATAACTTCCTTATTAAATGTAAGCACATAAGGCATAAATATTGCATTGGATAAACCATGATGAACATTATTTAATGCATTTACTGGATGACTCAAAGAATGAATAGCTCCTAATCCTTTTTGGAATGCAGTTGACCCCATGCTAGCAGCAGTAATCATGTTCATTCTTGCTTCCAAATTTGTTCCGTTATTAACTGCTTCAAGTAACCATGTATTTATTAACCTCATGCCTTCTAAAGCAATTCCGTCTGCCATTGGATGATAACCTGGTGCACAATAAGCTTCCAAATTATGAGCTAAAGCATCCATCCCAGTGGCTGCAGTTATTTTTGGAGGCAAACCAACTGTTAAAACCGGATCAAGAATTACAATTGAAGGTAAAAATTTTGGATGAAAAATAATATTTTTAACTCCTGTTTTCTCATTTAAAATTACAGAAGCTCTTCCTGTTTCAGACCCCGTGCCCGCTGTTGTAGGAACTGCGATTATTGGAGAAATTTTCTCAGAGTTAGCTTTTGTCCAATTATCTCCTACATCTTCAAAATCCCAAATTGGTAAAGTTTGACCTGACATAAAAGCTACTGCTTTTCCAACATCTAATCCACTTCCACCACCAAAGGCTATTACACCATCACAGTGATTTTTTTTAAAACATTCAACACCCTCATTAACATTTGTTCCTGTCGGGTTACCCACAACATTTGAGTATAATTTAGTATTTACATTATTATCTTTTAATATTGATAAGGTATTTTTAACTATAGCTGTTTCCGCCAAACCTTTATCAGTCACAAGTAATGGTTTGGAAATTCTTAAACTTTTACATGCTTCTGCAATATCTTTTATTCTATTTTCACCCACCCACATTGTAGTTGGATAGTTCCAGTTGTATTTTTGCATAATAATATTTTAATGTTTTATGAAATTAGTTGATGTATATCATTTTCCAAACTAATTTTAACTAAAATATTTATGCAAAAAACTATTACGCCAATCGATAATACTGTCTACGTGGAAAGAGAATATCACTCGGATAAAATTGATCAAACAATAGATAATTCAATGAAGGCTCAGAAAGAATGGACTAATTTAAATATAAAAGAACGAGTTAAACTTCTTAAAAATTTTGTTCAAGATTTTTTATCTAGAGGAGATATTATTGCTGAAGAGCTAAGTAGACAAATTGGAAGACCAATCTCTCAAGCTTCAGGTGAACTAAATGGTTTTAAAGAGAGAGCAGATTACATGTTATCAATTGCGGAAAAAAAACTAGCAGACATAGATGTTACTAAAGATAATAATTTTAAAAGTTATATAAAAAGAAGATCACTTGGAATTGTTTTTGTAATAGCACCTTGGAATTATCCTTACCTTGTAGCAGTTAATTCAATTATCCCTGCAATGGCAGCTGGAAATACAGTAATATTAAAACACTCTGCACAAACACCATTGTGCGCTGAACAGCTTTTTATGTCTGCAAAAAAAACTTTACCTAAAGACGTTTTTAATTATCTTCATTTAAATCATGAAGATGGATTAAAAGTTGTCTCAGATAAAAGAATTAATTTTGTATCTTTTACCGGATCTGTCAAAGCTGGTTATGACGTTCAAAGAGCAACTCATACTAAATTTATTGATATGGCTTTAGAATTAGGAGGAAAGGATCCAGCATATGCTAGGTATGATTGTGATTTAGATAAGACTGTTGAAAATTTAGTAGATGGCTCTTTTTTTAATTCAGGTCAATCTTGTTGTGGAATTGAAAGAATATATGTTGACGAAAAAATTTATAATAACTTTATTGAAATGTTTGCTTCTAAAACTTACAATTATAAGCTTGGTAATCCTCTAGAAAAAGAAACAAATATAGGACCCGTTGTTAAACTATCTGCAGCTGATTTTATCCTTAAACAAATAAAACAAGCTATAGACAAAGGTGCAAAAAAAATTATTGATGAAAATAAATTTAATTTCCCTAAAGAACATATAAATTACATGGTTCCTCAAGTACTCACAGACGTAAATCATAATATGGAATTTATGACCGAAGAAACATTTGGACCTTGTGTTGGTATTATGAAGGTTAAAGATGAAAACGAAGCAATAAATTTAATGAATGATAGTCCATACGGATTAACAGCCTCTATTTGGACTAAAGATTTAGAAATAGCAGAAAAAATAGGAAACAAAGTACAAACTGGTACTTTTTATATGAATAGATGTGATTATTTAGACCCGGCGTTATCATGGACAGGTGTCAAGGAGACTGGCAAAGGTTGTTCATTATCAGAGATAGCATATGAAAAACTAACTGCGCCTAAAAGTTTTCACTTAAGAAAAGAGCAATAAAATGAAACTAAGTTTTAAAGGAAAATCTGCAATTATCACAGGTGCGAGTGGTGGAATGGGCTTAAAAATCTCAGAAAAATTATCAAACAATAATATTTCTGTTCTAATGCTGGATCTCAAAAGTCCTAATAAAGATTTTTTGAAAAAAAACAAAAATTGTCAATTTAAAAAGATCGATGTAACTAATTATAATAAGATGAAATCATGTATTGAAATATTTTACCAAAAACAAAAAAGTATTGATTACTTAGTAAATACAACTGGTGTTCTATGGTTTAATAAAGATATTTCAGCAGTAGATATTAATAATGATGTCTGGGATAAAGTTTTTCAAATTAATTTAAAATCAATGATGTATTTATCAAAAATTATTATTCCTAAAATGAAAAAAAATAAATTTGGCTCTATGGTTCATATATCCTCTATAGATGCTTTGTCTGGTGATGATAAACCACAAGATGCTTATGGTGCTTCTAAAGCTGCTATGATTAGACTTTCAAAGTCGTTTGCAATTCAATTTGCATCTGTAAATATTAGATCAAATATAATTTTACCAGGTCCCATAGATACTGGTATGCAGATCAGATGGAAAAAGAAACCCAAAGTAAAAAAAAACTTAGAAAAATTAATTCCTTTAAATAGAGTTGGAAGACCTGAGGATATATCAAATGCCTCAATTTTTTTATTAAGTGACCAAGCAAATTACATTACAGGAACTGAATTGGTTGTCGATGGTGGTATTACTTCTAAACCCTGATTGATATTATTAGGCGCCTTATTTCAAGGCGCCTAAAATTAAATTTTTATCTGTAAGGATATCCTGCTTTTTCCATTGTTTGTGCATATAATTTAAATGCATCAACAACTTTTTTAGCTCGTGGACTAATTTTTGAAGTTTCATCCCAGAACGCTTTGGAGTCTTCTACTACTTTACTCCACTCATTATCTGGAAGACTTGTTAACTCCATTTTTTTACCGTTTACACGTAAGTCAGCTTCTCCACCCCAGTACCATACTTGTCTGTAGTAATGAGAGTCATTAATTGACATTCTATAAAGAGCTTGAAGTTTCGGACTTAATTTATCCCAACTTTTTTGGTTAGCAAAATATGATCCAAACCAAGCACCTGTTACAGCATTAGTTAAAGCATATTTACAAATATCAGCCCAACCCACTTCATAGGCCTCTGTAAATCCACACCAGCAAACACCATCTAGTTCTCCTGTTTGCATAGCAACTTCTACATCATCCCATGGAACTATTACTGGGATAAGACCATATTTGGCTAAAAATTTACCTGCAGTAGGTACACCAAATACTCTTAAACCTTTCATGTCAGCTAGAGAAGTTATTTTTTTATTTACAGTAAATAAATGACATGGATCCCATGCACTTGTGCTTAGCCATTTTACACCTTTTACTTCACTATATGCTTCATCCCAAATTTGATTTAGACCATAATATTTAAATAAAGATGGAACATCTAAACTATATCTCGTTGCAAATGGAAAATATCCACCAAATACTTGTATATCAACTGGTGAACCCATTGTAGCATCATCACTTTGTACAGCATCTATAGTTCCTGCTTGCATTGCTCTAAACAATTCATCAGTTGGAACTAATTGATCAGCATAATAAAGCTCAATTTCCATTTCACCATAAGCAGCTTTATTAAAAGCTTCAATTTGTGGTTTAATAACATGTGCACCAAGTGGAGCTCCTGAATAAGTTTGTAATCTCCATTTGATTGGATTTGATGCAGAATAAGCATATGGTGCTTTAATAGTGGTTGCACCTGCTGCTCCTAACGTCAGTAAACCCGCTTTTTTAATAAACGAACGTCTTTTATTCGTTATTATTTTCTTATCTTTTTTCATTTGGTCTCCCCTGCGTAAGTTAATTAAAAAATATTATTATAAATTCAATTTTTATTAAACTTAATAATTTACAAAAAAATAAATAAAATTATGGATAAATAATTTTAATTTAAACTTCTGGTTGTAATTATCTAGATAAATATTTTTCTGGGAGATAAGTTGCTATTTCTGGGAAAGCCATAACTATAGCTAAACCAAAAACCATTATTAGAACAAAAGGAATAATTGAACTATAGATATCTTGTAGTGAGATTTCTTTA
>VMHT01092396.1_pt1 | contig 10155 bp, 10 predicted proteins | sample 4693611 | NCBI WGS metagenome assembly VMHT01 (sample SAMN12280063, study PRJNA550983) | marine metagenome | isolation source: seawater sampled from same location over 5 years 0.02-0.2 micron viral filtrate | place: USA: collected off the coast of southern California halfway between the port... ...
AAACAAGGCCATATTTGCAATATTACTTCTTCGGCAGGCCTGGTCTCCAATCCTAAAATGGCTGTTTATGCAGGAAGTAAATGGGCTGCAACCGGTTGGTCTGATAGTTTGCGTTTGGAGATGAAACAACTTAAAACCGGAGTTGGAGTTACTACTGTAACTCCTTATTATATAAATACAGGGATGTTTGATGGCGTAAAATCTAACATTCCTATTCTGGATCAAGATAAAGTGGCTAAAAGAATAATAAAAGCAATAGAAAAGGACAGGATATATTTAAGTATGCCCTGGAGTATGCGTTTTGTAAGATTTTCACAAGGACTTTTTCCCATCTGGTTTTACGATTGGTTTGTAGGAAGGGTAATTGGTGTTTATAAAACTATGGATGAATTTAAAGGTCGAAAAAAATAAAAATATGGAAGAAACTTCAGCAAAAGATATAGCCAAAATTTATAAGAAGCAAAGAACGTTTTTCGCTTCTCAGAAAACAAAAAGTATAGATTTCAGGCTTCAGCAGTTAAAAAAACTAAAGGAAGCTATTCTTCAGTATGAAAATAAAGTAAATGAGGCATTATGGAGAGACCTGCATAAATCTAAAGAGGAATCATTTCTTACCGAGACCAGCCTGCTTATAGAAGAACTGAATTATCATATTAAAAATCTAAAAAGCTGGGCCAAACCTAAAAAAGTAGGGACGCCTCTACAAATTAAACCTTCGCGTTCAAAGATCTATTTTGAGCCGTTGGGAATAGGTTTAATAATTGCGCCCTGGAATTACCCATTTCAGCTAACGCTTAATCCTCTAATCGGAGCGATTTCTGCGGGTTGCTGCGCGGTTTTAAAGCCTTCGCCAGATACTCCAAATGTAGCAAGGGTTATTGAAGAAATGATATCAGAACATTTTTCTTCCGAATATATTACGGTAGTTCAGGGTGGAAAGGAAGCAAACCAGGAGTTATTTAAATTTTCTTTTGATGTCATGTTTTTTACCGGCAGCCCAGGCGTTGGTAAAATAGTGATGAAAGCGGCTGCGGAACATTTGAGTAGGGTTGTACTGGAGCTGGGAGGTAAAAGTCCTTGCATTGTCAATAAAGATGCAAATTTAAAGATCGCCGGAAAGCGTATTGCCTGGGGGAAAATTATGAATGCAGGGCAAACCTGTATCGCCCCAGATTATTTGTTGGTTCATAAAGAAGTTAAAAAAGATCTTTTAGCTGAAATTTCTAAGGCTTTTGAAGAAATGCTGGGAGAAAATATTGCCAATAGTAATTATTACGGCCGAATTGTAACCCCTTCGGCAATGAATCGTTTAAAGAAATACCTGAAAGGAGATATTTATTACGGGGGAAAAATTGATTTAGAGAAAAAATATATTGAGCCTACAATTTTAAATAATATAGATCCTGAAGATGAAATTATGCAGGAAGAAATTTTTGGGCCTATTTTACCGGTAATGGAATTTGGTGAGTTAATAGAGGCTATATCCTATATTAATGGGAATGAAAAACCACTTGCGCTTTATTATTTCGGAAAAGATAAAACTGCAAAAAGAGTGCTGCGGGAAACAAGTTCTGGCGGCGCCTGTATTAACGATACGCTTATTCACGTGGCAAACCATAAATTACCATTTGGCGGCGTTGGGAATAGCGGGATGGGGAAATATCACGGCAAAGAGAGTTACCTGGCTTTTACCCACGAAAGGGGAGTGGTGAATTCTTCAACAAAACTGGACATACCTTTAAAGTATCCGCCTTATAAGTTTTTTGGTTTGATTAAGAAAATAGTAGGATAAGTAATTTGAAAGTGCCCGGAGCGGGAGTCGAACCCGCACGCCCTAATGGACACATGGCCCTCAACCATGCCTGTCTACCAGTTCCAGCACCCGGGCTTAAAACAAGTCTGGAAAAAGTAAATTTCCAAGGGCTGTAGCAAGAAATTGAATTCTACGAGTTAAGAATTCTGAACTTAAAAGATGTGATCTGGCTGGGGCTTTCCGATATTTCGCTATCGCTTAAATCGGAATAAACTTCTCGCCCAAGAAAATCTGAACTTAAAAATGTGATCTGGCTGGGGCTCGAACCCAGGACCCTCTCCTTAAAAGGGAGATGCTCTACCAACTGAGCTACCAGATCGGTTTTCAATATTTTAATTCTGAACTTAAAATGTGATCTGGCTGGGGCTTCCCGATATTTCGCTACCGCTTAAATCGGAATAAACTTCTAGCCCAACAAAATCTGAACTTAAAAAGTGATCTGGCTGGGGCTCGAACCCAGGACCCTCTCCTTAAAAGGGAGATGCTCTACCAACTGAGCTACCAGATCAATAAAAAGCATCCGTCTTTTTGCGAATGCGGGTGCAAATATACATTCATTAATTTATTTTTCAAGCCTAAATTGAGATAAATTTATATTAGATTTGGATCTTCCTAATAATAAGTACTTTAACAATGAAAATATTTTTAACCGGCTATATGGGTTCTGGCAAATCGGTAATAGGCGAAATGCTTGCTAAGAAACTGAATTACAAATATGTAGACCTAGATGATCAAATAGAAGTGATACAAGGGAAGAGTATCAACGATATTTTTGAATCTAAAGGAGAATTATTTTTTAGAAAGTTAGAATCGCAAATTTTAGATGATATTTTAGAAGATACTTCCAATATGATCATTTCTTTAGGCGGAGGAACACCTTGTTATGGAAATAATTTTGAGCGAATTTGCGAGCAAAAAGATACTAAGAGCATTTATTTAAAAGCTTCCATTCAAACTTTAACCGACAGGCTTTTTGTTGAAAAAATTCATCGCCCGGTAATTAGTCATCTCGAAACCAGGGAAGCTCTGGAAGAGTTTATAAGAAAACACCTTTTTGAACGTGCCTACTATTATAGCCAGTCAGATATAAGTATTACTGTAGATGAGAAAACTCCTGAAACTATTGTAGCTCAAATTATGGAGCGGCTATAAAAGTTCGGCTTTAAATTTATTGGGTTCAAAAGAAACCTTAACCATTTCATTTAAAGAGGTAGAAAGGGAAATTCCTTTAAAATCTGCTTTTACCGGGTATTTTTTGTGATTTCTATCTACTAAAACAGCGGTTTTAAATTGTTTAAGCGGAACATTTAAAAAGTGTCTTACTCCATAAATTAAGGTAGTTCCAGAGTTTAGTACATCATCCACGAGGATAACCGATTTATCGCGGTAAACTTCAGGTTCAAGCGAAGTAGTGATCTCTTCCAGCGGATTTTTCTTATTTACATGAACTTCGCAAAGCTTTATTTTAAGCGGTGAAATGCTCTCTAAAGCTTCTTTTAAGTGTGTAGCCAGTTGATAACCCTTTTTAGCGATCCCGGCCAGGATAATTTCTTTTTCATCAATATTACTTTCATAAACCTGGTAGGCTATGCGTTTTATTTTATGCTGAATTTGGTCGTGATTTAAAATAAGTACACGTTCTTTCATTTTCTTGATAATTTTAATCCCAATATGGGAATTCATTACGGGCTCTTAGTTACTTGTAAAAAATCGTCCTTGATTGTTATGCCGATTTCTTTCTAAACTTAAAAAACAATTCGTTTCCCTGTCTTGGTTTGATAGAATTGTAACAAGTTTCAAGAATTTCAATCTCAAAATACGGACTAAAATACGTTAAATATTCTTCTTTACTGCCACCAAAAGGTGGTCCGTTTTCTGTTAAAGGAAAACTAAAAAGTAATCCGCTTAATAAAGCATCCTGCTTTAAGAGCTCAGCGGTTTTCATGGCGTAATCCTTTCTGGAATCTATTGGTAACGCACAAAAGAAGGTTTGTTCTAAAATAAGATCAAACTTATCTTCAATTTCAAAGAAATTAATATTCAGCAATTGGTTTTCTGGAAATGTGGGTGTGCGAGCTATTAAGTTCTGAAGCGGCTTTTCACTAATGTCGGCAACGTAAACATTTTTAAAACCTTGCTTAAATAAATATTCTGCTTCATAAGCGTTTCCGGCTCCCGGAATTAATATTTTTAGGTTTTTATCTTCCAGCTGATCTATATACTCTTTTAGCGGCCTGGAAATTTCACCAATATCCCAGCCGGTTTGGTTCTGCTCATAGCGTTGAGTCCAGAATTCATTAGAAAAACTACGATTTGATGTCATCTGGATTGGGATCTGTATTTTCAAACCAATCGTCTATATCACGACGATCTTTTTTGGTAGGTCTTCCGGTTCCTTTTTTACGGTAATAATCTTTAGAATACTTTAATAGCTCCAGTTTTTCAAACGCCTCTTTTGGTGTTACATCTATAAGATAAAGATTAACCAATTTGGCTCCAACACGGCTGGCGGGAAGGTCTAAAACTTCAATTTGATAATCTATTTGGTTTTTGCGTACGGTAAGTTTATCGTTTGGGAAAACTTCTTTAGATGGCTTTACACTGGTGCCATCCATTTTTACTTTTCCCTGCTTGCATGCGTTGGTGGCAATGCTTCGGGTTTTAAAATATCTTACGCACCATAAAAACTTGTCAACTCTCATAAAATCTCTCCTTTAAAACTGCGTTATTCTTAAACAAAAATACAAGAATATTGTATCTTGCGCGCCAAAAATAGAGACAATGCAATTAAACAAATTTTTTATTCTAAGCTTTATTTCAGCTTTAACTTTAATTTCCTGTGACGAAGATGATAACGGAAATGCTCCTGAATTTGAAGAAAGGGATACTGAAGAGCAGGCTATAGCTGATGAAGATTCTATTAATAATTTCCTGGATACCCATTTTTATAATTATGAGGAGTTTGAAAACCCTTCTGATGATTTTGATTATATGGTTCGTCTTGATACAATTGCCGGTGAAAATGCAGATAAAACACCACTTTCTGAAGAGGAAAACCTGATTATGAAAACGGTGGTGAATAATGATGTAGAATATAGTATGTATGTACTTAAGGTTAGAGAAGGGGAAGGGCAACAGCCTAAATTTACCGATTCTGTTTTTACAACTAGAAAAATAGAATTATTAAATCTCAGCGTGGCAGAAAATAATACATCACCGGAGTGGGGTGATTTAGCAGGTTTAATTATTCGAAATCAAAATAATCAATTGTCCTCAATAGGGAATAACTTAGAAAGAGGTTTTAAAGAGGCTATTACCAATTTTAAGGGCGCAACGGAATATGACGTTAATTTAGATGGAACTATAAAGTGGAGCAATGATTATGGTATTGGAGCTGTAATTATTCCATCAGGTCTAGCCTATTTTTCAGGTTCTCAACCTTCTATTCCAGCGTATAGCCCACTGATTATTAGTTTTAAATTATTTTTGATGAATGAAACCGATCACGATAGGGATGGAATACCTTCTTATATGGAAGTTGATGGAGAAGGATATGATGCTCTTTATGAATATGATACGGATGAAGATGGTTTGCCAAATTATTCTGATTCAGACGATGATGGTGATGGAAAACCAACAAGGGATGAAATAAATATAAATGAAGATGGAAGTATAGAATTTCTGGATGCCAACGGAGACGGTATCCCAAATCATCTAGATCCTGATACTTTTGAATATGAAGAATAAATGATTGAATAATAAAAGAGGTCGTTCAAAAGTGATTTGAACAACCTTTTTTATTTTGCTTAAAAAGAAGAACTTAAGTTAAAAAGCATATGATAAACTCAAAATCCATTGAGATGGTCTTGAATCTATCGAAAAGTTTTCTTGAGCAGTTTCAGTTGCACCAAAAGCGGTATTTTCGGTAAAGGCTCCTTCATATCTTACATCAAAGCCTAAACGCCCCAGATTGATACCTGCACCAACCTGGTAACCTACCGTGATATCCTTTTCAACATCTCCAATTTTAAGCGTGGTGTCCTCAAGTTCATTATTTATAATATATTGAAATGAAGGGCCTGCTTTTATGTTAAGGGGACCAAAAACATTTACACCTAACAAAATAGGAGCGTCAATTTTATCAATTTTATAATTGAAAGTTTCATATTCGGTATTCAAACGGGTAAACATTAATTCTGGCTGCAGAAAAATACCTATAATTTCAAATCGGCTGAAAACTCCTATATGGTATCCCGATTTTTCTTTTCCTTCTATAATTTGGCTAAAATCGTCAGCTCCATCACCAAGGCTTTCATAATCTCCTGTAGCTCCATAATTGAAACCTCCTTTAATTCCAAAATCTGCTTCCTGTGCCATAAGCCCCGCAGAGGAAAACAGAAAAACAGCGATAAACATTAATTTCTTCATAGTAGATTGTTTTATTGTTAGTTTTTGATAACGCACAAATAGTGCTCATTATTCTAAGTAAAATAAAAAAGCCTTCAAGAATCTTATTCTCAAAGGCTTTAAATATAGTGAGAAGAATTTTTACTTTCTCTTTAATACTTTTTCGGTAGCCTTGATAATAGCCTCTGCATTAAGACCGTATTTAGCCATTAATTGATCTGGTGTGCCGCTTTCTCCAAAAGTATCCTGGGTGGCCACAAATTCTTGTGGTGCAGGATTATTTTCAGCTAGAGTACGCGCAACACTTTCTCCAAGTCCGCCAAGGAAATTGTGTTCTTCGGCAGTTACCACACATCCGGTTTTCTTAACCGACTTGATGATGGCTTTTTCATCTAAAGGCTTGATCGTATGAATGTTGATCACATCAGCACTAATTCCTTTTTCTGAAAGCTTCTGTGCAGCCTGTATAGCTTCCCACACCAAATGGCCGGTAGCTATAATGGTTACATCTTCCCCTTCATATAGTTGAACTGCTTTTCCAATTTCAAACTTTTGATCTTCGGCAGTAAAATTAGCCACTTTGGGTCTTCCAAATCTAAGGTAAACCGGGCCGTCGTGCTCAGCAATTGCTAAAGTAGCAGCTTTGGTCTGGTTAAAATCGCAAGTGTTAATTACCGTCATTCCCGGTAACATTTTCATTAGGCCAATGTCTTCCAGAATTTGGTGTGTAGCACCATCTTCTCCTAAAGTTACTCCCGAGTGAGAAGCACAAATCTTTACGTTTTTCCCTGAATAGGCGATAGATTGACGAATCTGATCGTAAACTCTACCTGTAGCAAAATTAGCGAAAGTCCCGGCAAAAGGAATTTTTCCGCCTATGGTAAGGCCGGCAGCCATTCCCATCATATTGGCTTCGGCAATTCCCGTCTGGAAAAAACGCTCTGGATTTTCATCTATAAAATCCTGCATTTTAAGAGATCCCACAAGATCGGCACAAAGTGCTACTACGTTTGGGTTGGTTCTGCCAAGTTCGGTAAGTCCTGCGCCAAAACCGGAGCGGGTATCTTTCTTTCCTGTATCTATATATGTTTTCATTCTTGTCTTCTTTGTCATTTCCGTAGCCTAACTGATATTATTTCAGAACAGGCGGGAAATCAATTTTATTTTACCTTTAATAGTCTCCTAAAGTTTCAGGATTTTGTGCAAGCGCGATTTCCAATTGCTCATCGTTAGGCGCTTTTCCGTGCCAGGCGTGCGTATGCATCATAAAATCTACACCGTTACCCATCACAGTAGTCATAAGTACACAAACCGGTTTTCCTTTTCCGGTGTGAGATTTTGCTTCGGTTAAACCATCAATAACCTGTTGCATATCGTTACCATCTTCAATCTCCATAACATCCCAACCAAAAGCTTCAAATTTAGCTTTCATATTACCCATAGGTAAAACGGTTTCGGTGCTTCCGTCTATTTGCTGGCCGTTTAAGTCTACTGTAGCAATAAGATTATCTACTTTATTTCCTGCGGCATACATTATGGCTTCCCAGTTTTGGCCTTCTTGCAATTCACCGTCACCTAGAAGGGCGAATACCAAATGATTATCCTTGTTTAGCTTTTTAGCTTGAGCAGCTCCAAGAGCAACTGACATTCCCTGACCCAGAGAACCTGAAGCTACGCGAATTCCCGGTAGGCCTTCGTGTGTTGTAGGGTGACCTTGTAACCTGGAATTAATAAGGCGAAAAGTATTCAATTCATCTACAGGAAAATAACCGCTACGGGCTAAAACACTATAAAATACCGGAGAGATATGGCCGTTAGAAAGGAAGAAAATATCTTCTTCTTTCCCATCCATATTAAACTCGGGCTTGTGCTCCATAATCCCGCCCTGGTACAAAGCGGTGAAAAATTCTGTGCAACCAAGCGAACCTCCCGGATGTCCCGAATTCACTTTGTGAACCTGCCTTAAAATATCCCGGCGAACCTGGGTGGCAAAATCTTCTAATTCTTTGATTTTTGACATTAAAGTAAAATTGTGTTGTTAAAATAATAGCCACAAAAATAGGTTTTTATAAAGCTTTGTCAAAGTGGTTACGAGTCAGTTATCAAGAAAACTAATCAAGTAACTAACAATTTCCTGTTTTAACTTCTTTTATTGGCACCGCCAAAAGGTATAATGTCCCCGGGGCTTGGCTCGAAATTAAAAATTTGTCTCCAACAAATGCTTCGTGGGCTTGCCCCGAGATAGTTTACTTAAAATTTACTCCATAATCGAGATTTAAATGTTTCGTCCCTGGAAATCGGGATGCCTCTAAAACAAAAAAATGCTTCTTGGGTTTGCCTAAAGGTAGTTTACTTGAGTATCTTTGCACTCACTTAAAATACACTATGAAATTTGATTTGTTGAGTACCGATGCCGGTAGTAAAGCCCGCGCCGGGACCATTACAACCGATCACGGTAAGATTGAAACTCCTATTTTTATGCCTGTTGGTACTGTGGCTTCTGTAAAAGGAGTGCACCAGCGGGAACTTAAAGAAGAAGTTAATCCCGATATTATATTAGGAAATACCTATCACCTTTATTTACGTCCACAAACCGAAATTCTTAAGAAAGCAGGCGGTTTACATAAGTTTATGAACTGGGATAGAAATATTTTAACCGATAGTGGCGGATACCAGGTATATTCTCTTTCTGCCAGAAGAAAAATTAAGGAGGAAGGTGTAAAATTCAAATCTCATATAGACGGCTCTTACCATACTTTCACTCCAGAGAACGTAATGGAAATTCAGCGTGCTATTGGTGCCGATATTATTATGGCTTTCGATGAATGTACACCTTATCCCTGCGATTATAAATATGCGAAACGCTCTATGCATATGACGCATAGATGGCTGGATAGATGTGTGAATCATCTTGAGAAAGTAGATCCTTTGTATGGATTTGATCAAACGCTTTTTCCAATTGTCCAGGGGAGTACGTATAAAGATTTAAGAAAACAATCTGCCGAATATATCGCTTCGGTTGGAGCAGAGGGTAATGCAATTGGCGGACTTTCAGTCGGAGAACCTGCTGAAGAAATGTACGCGATGACAGAAGTTGTTACTGAAATTCTTCCGGAGGATAAACCGCGATATTTAATGGGCGTGGGAACTCCTATTAATATCCTGGAAAATATTGCGCTGGGAGTAGATATGTTTGATTGTGTGATGCCAACCAGAAATGCCCGTAACGGAATGCTTTTTACGGCTCACGGTACCATCAACATCAAAAATAAAAAGTGGGAAGACGATTTCTCTCCAATAGATGAAATGGGAATCACTTTTGTAGATACAGAATACAGCAAAGCTTATGTTAGGCATTTATTTAGTGTGAATGAACTTCTCGGCAAGCAAATTGCTACAATTCATAACCTCGGGTTTTATATGTGGTTGGTGCGTGAAGCCAGAAAACATATCTTAGCCGGAGATTTTACCACCTGGAAGAATATGATGGTAAAACAAATGGACAAAAGACTGTAAAACTTGAAAATATTAGATTGGTACATATTAAAACGCTATTTAGGAACATTTTTCCTGATGCTTTTACTATTTATACCAATTGGGATCACGGTAAATCTTGCCGAAAAAATTGGTAAAATACTGGATAATGAAGTGCCTTTTATAGAAGTAGCTTTATATTATGTAGATTTCACGATCTATTTTGCCAATTTATTATTCCCGCTTTTCCTGTTTTTATCGGTAATTTGGTTTACCTCGAAACTTGCTAATAATACCGAAATTATCGCCTTTTTAAGTAGTGGTGTTTCTTTTTGGAGATTTCTAAGGCCCTATCTTATTGGTGCCAGTATTGTTTGCGTTCTGGCTTTATTCCTAGGAATGTTTCTTGCGCCTAAAGCCAGTAAAGGTTTTAATGAGTTTAAGTACGAATATCTTAAGAA
>VMHT01063090.1_pt1 | contig 10154 bp, 16 predicted proteins | sample 4693611 | NCBI WGS metagenome assembly VMHT01 (sample SAMN12280063, study PRJNA550983) | marine metagenome | isolation source: seawater sampled from same location over 5 years 0.02-0.2 micron viral filtrate | place: USA: collected off the coast of southern California halfway between the port... ...
ACTATCGTTGTTGCTCCAACGGGAGCGGGTAAAACTATTATGTTGTCTGCATTAGTAGGCAAGAAATATAAAAAAGGCGATAGAGTATTAGTCATACAGCACAGAGATGAGCTTGTACGACAGAATGCACAGAAATTTTCCCGTGTTAATCCAAATATATCTACAAGTATAGTTGACGGATCAGAGAAAGATTGGTCTGGAGAAACCATATTTACTATGGTGCAGACGCTTTCAAGACCGAACAATTTGGATAACATGAAGCCTGTTGACATGGTTGTGATTGACGAAAGTCACCATGCAATAGCGGATACATATCAAAGAATTATTAACAGGGTCAAAGAAGCAAACAATTCTGTAGAGATAGTTGGCTTTACAGCGACTCCTAATCGTGGAGATAAAAAAGGTTTAAAGACTGTATTCAATAATTGTTCGCATCAAATTGAGATAGGAACACTTATTCGTGAGGGTTTTCTTGTACCGCCTAAAACATTTGTTATTGATGTAGGTGTTACAGATGATTTACAAAATGTCCGCAGAACTGTGTCAGACTTTGACATGGGCGAAGTTGAACGGATTATGAATAAGCGAGCTATCAATGAGAAAATCGTAGATGAATGGAAAGATAAGGCGGGAAACAGAAAGACAGTTGTGTTCTGTTCTACAATCGTACATGCACAAGATGTATGTGATGAGTATCGTAGATCAAATGTTAGAGCGGAATTAGTTACTGGTGACACGCCAGCAGAGGAACGCAAACAAATATTACATGACTTGGAACATGGAGACATACAAGTTGTTGTTAATGTAGCTGTCCTTACAGAAGGATTTGATGCTCCACCTGTTAGTTGTATTGTTCTTACAAGACCATGTTCATACAAATCTACAATGGTACAGATGATTGGTCGTGGCTTACGAACAATAGATCCAGAAGAACATCCAGATGTTATTAAAAAAGATTGTGTGGTTTTAGACTTTGGAACAAGTGTACTTACACACGGATCGTTGGATGAGGGTGTTAATCTTGAAGGCGCTGAAGCTCAAAGGGCTGGTGAAGCTCCTATTAAGATATGTCCAGATTGCCAATCAGAAGTGCCATTATCATCTCGTGAATGCCCTATCTGTGGACATGAGTTTGGTGCAGAAGGTAAAGAAGCATTAGAAGATTTTGTAATGACCGAAGTTGATCTTATGGACAGATCACCATTTAGATGGATTGACTTATTTAATAATGGCGTTTGCATGAGTGCTAGTGGCTTTAATGGGTTTGGTATGGTTGCACACTTAGATGACATATCTATAGCTCTTGTAAAGCGCACAGGAGGCAAATTAAGGGTAGTTAGTGTTGGTACCAAAGAACAAGCTGTAGCATCTGCTGATGACTTCCTAAGACAGATTGAAGACAGTGATGCTGCCAAGAAAGGTAAAAGATGGTTAAATGAAGCTGTAACGCCAAAACAATCTGATATGTTAAGACGTTATGGTGTTGATATAAAGCCAATAGATTTTAGTTGGAACAAATATAAAGCCGCTTGCTGGTTGAATTATGTTTGGAATAAGGATCAAATAGACAAAAGAATTATAATCATAGGAGAAAAAAATGCACCGAAGTGAAGCACTAAAAAAAGTAGATTTAATTATAAACGGACCTAGAGCTAAAACTCATGGAGATGCTACAGAAACTCATACATACATAGCTGAAATATGGAACATATTGTTAAGAAAAAAATTAAAAGAGCCTCTTGATATACATGATGTTTATAGAGCAATGATAGGCATTAAACAAATTAGAAACAGTCAGAATCCAAAGGTAGAGGATAATATGATTGATGTTATCGGGTATGCAGCACTAGCTATAGAGGCAAAAGATGGCAAGCATCAGAGTTGATTATACTTTGTTTTTTGAGCGTCCTGTAAGCAAAAAGGAAGGCAAGATGTTTGTTCCTGTCGATCTTGACTGCAACAAAGAGGAACTTATGGAGTATATTAACAATGCTATTTTAGATACTTGTAGTGATTTTGATAACGTAGTTAGTGGTAAAGCGATTGTTCATTATTTTGGAGCAACCTTTGATTTACATTTTTACATTCAGGAGGATGACGAATGTCAGATAACCATCCATTAAAGAGGTTTGCTCGAATTTGTTCGGAAATAGGTTGGGATAAAAAATTGTGCGATTTGTCAGAAGACGAAGTTGTTGGTATAATATCCAATATACAATTATCGTCTAATGTAGACGAGTTTTACAACGGAGAATATATTGCTCGTATCCACTTTCAATACTCAGATAAATCATGGTCGGGAGGTGGCAATGCTCCCTTCTAAAGAAATAACACAATTAATATCAAATGCTATAGATCAAAGCATAGTCGATCAAAATAATAAAAGAACTAAACGAACTTACTTAGGTGGTTCATCTCTTGGCGAATCATGTTCCAGAAAAATACAATATAGATACATGGGATATGAAGCTGATGAAGGTCGTGACTTCAGTGCAAATACCTTGAGAATCTTTCAGTTTGGACATGAAATTGAAGATTCTGTTGCACAATGGTTAAAAAATGCTAACTTTGATTTGCGTACAGAAGACAAAAAAGGCGAACAATTTGGTTTTTCTATCGCAGATGGGGAAATTAAAGGTCATATAGATGGGGTAATATGTGGAGGTCCTGTGGACATGGGGTATCCGTGTTTGTGGGAAAATAAATCAGCCAATGATAAGAAGTTTAGAGAATTTATGATGAAAGGCGTAGCTAGAACCAATCCAGTTTACGCAGCTCAGATAGCTTTGTATCAAGCATACATGAACTTAACAGAGCATCCATGTCTATTTACCGTATTAAATAAAAATACAAGTCAGATATATTACGAACTTGTTCCGTTTGATAAAGTTTTGGCGCAAGAGATTAGTGATAAGGCTGTTAATATTTTAGAAGCAACAAAAGCAAATGAAATTTTACCTAGAGTGGCATTCTCAAGAGACTTCTTTGACTGTAAATGGTGTGAATTTCAAGATAGATGTTGGAGTTAAAATAGGCGACATGAAAGGTAGAGAAACAAACAAATGTCGCCTATAACTTCAGCCAACGAAGTAAGGATATAATAATGACTATAATAAGACTTGGCAATAAAAATCGTGATATGAACTCACACGAATTGGTAGAATTAATTAGCCAAAAAGTGCCACCAGAAGTGCAGATAAGTGAGCTTAGAAACACATACCCAAACGGTGTAATTCGTGGCGATCAATTCTCAATTGGATCATTATCTGGAGAACCTGGTCAATCATTAAAAATAGATATAAATCCCAGATCACCATACTTTATGAAGGGTCAGGACTTTAACGGTGCGTCAGGTATCGGGGGTATTGTTAAGATATTAATGGAAGGTAGAGGCATGCGTTTACCTGAAATTAAAGAATTGTTCGGAAACTATTTAGACGATTCACCAAGTTTTGTCAGGGATCAGGGCGCTCAACCACCAATTATTAATCCATCTTTGCGTCAACAGATAACAATGAACACGCCATTTGATACCGAACATTTGTATTTAAATGCAGATGGAGAAATACTTTGTATAGTTAGACGATACAATATGAGAGATGGTGCTGGTAATCCTGTTATGGACGACCACGGTAAGCCTAAGAAAGAGTTTCGTCAGTTTACTGGAAACAATCCATATCCTAAGATGCCTGATGTTAGACCATTGTATAACATACCGAACATTTCTGCTTCAGACAAAGTTATTTGGGTAGAAGGTGAGAAGTGTGCTGATGCACTTAACGAACTAGGATTTACAGCTACATGTACTATGGGAGGAGCGGGTATGTTATCTCGCAAATCAGCAAGTCAGTTTGATTTTTCACCATTGAACGGAAAAGAATTAACAATATGGCCCGACAACGATACAGCGGGTAAGAAAGTTGCTGAACTGGTTCAGGATTTAGCTATGAATGCGGGAGCTAGGTCAGTAACAATGTTGACTCCTCCAGCGGGTAAACCAGAAAGATGGGATGCAGCGGATGCTATTGCAGAAAACTTTGACATTGGTAATTTTCTTAACACAACAATAAAGCATGTAAAGAAAACAATTAACTTACTGGATGAAAGTTTATTGATTAAAAGGTTTCAGGGTCAAGCTCCTGAACAAAAGTTTTTGATCGGAGACACATTACCATTAGGTGTGCCTATTATATTTTCAGCAGCGGGAGATGCGGGTAAAGGTATGATGACATTAGATTTGGCAATGAAAGTGTCAAGCGGTCAGCCTATGACAAGTGCCTTCGGGGATAATATTACAGAGTTTGGCAATACAATTATTTTTACAGCAGAGGATGATGAAGGTGAAATGCACAGAAGAATTGAGCGTTTAGACCCGAACAATTCTCGTTTTGACTATGAACATGAGATCAGGATTGTATCTCTTCCTAATGTTGGTGGTGTATTTCCAATACTTCAGGAAACCAGTGACGGATATAAGACTAGCGTTGAGTTTGAGAAAATATACGAACAAATTATACAAATGAATAACTTGAAGTTAATCGTTTTTGATCCGTTAGCATCATTTGTCCATGCGGATGTAAACTCTGATCCAGCAGCAGGAGCTGCACTAACGGGATTACTAGCACAAGTGGCTACAGAAACTGGAGCTTCAGTGATGATGTGTCACCATATGACAAAGATTAAAGATGATGTGGCAGTTGCATCTCCCGAACAAGCAAGAAATATGATTAGAGGTACTTCAGCACTGGTTGATGGTGTTCGTTGTGCGTTTGCTATATGGCAAGTTGATGAGGCTACTGGTCGTAGGCGTTGTCAAGATTTAGGTATAGAATACCAAAGAAACAGATGCTTTGACGGTGCAGTTGTTAAGTCAAATGGCCCTGCAAGGCGTGACATAAGGCATTTTGTTCGGGATATGTATTCTGGACTACTAGAAGACAAATCGGAAGACATATCAAGACTGCATTCTGGAAGTAATCGGGAGATAAAGAAAGATGCTTTATTTTCTTGGATTGCCACATGTGAGCGGGAAGGTAGAGCATTAACACAGCAATCGGGAGCTGATGCCATTTTGCAACGTATGAGTGCAGATCCAGACGCACCAAGAACTTTAGATAACTGCACACAAAGAATGGTTGATGGAATTGTTCGGGAATTACTTGCAGAAGGACGAATTGGTAAGTACTCTTTTAGTAGGTCAGGTGGTCGTAAGTGGCTTGGAACTACAGATGGCGACATGAGCAGAGGAGAATATGAAGCATCAACAGCAACGGAGAATGCGTAATGAGCGAACAAAGTCGAAGAAGAACTTGGCAACCAGTTGTACAGACAAAAGAAAAACCAAATAATTGTTCGGTTTGTGGCAGGTCTGGAGCTTCGTATTCTATTGATGGAGGCTGGAACTGGCATTGCTGGGTGTGCGTTCCAGATGAAAGTTACTTCAAAACAGGCGGCAAAGATAATGAAAAAATGTATTAATTGCGGTGCAGAAATGAAAATAGGGCGTTATGAAAAAGCTAAATTTTGCGTTAGTTGCAATTATGACAGACAAGCTGGTAATGCTGAGATTAAAAAAGTTTTTAAAGATTTACAGAAAAGAAATAGTAAAATGACCCCTGAAGAATTAGGAATGGATGAAAAATTTGAAGATGATCCCAGGGCTGCAACCGAACAATTATACGGTAAAGTATCAAAAGTTCCTGACAGATCATATTATTCTCCTGTTAGCAGCATTGATGATGAGAACATGTAATGCCAGAGTTAATATGCAATTTACCAGCAGAAAAAGTTTGGGTTAGAAAAGAATATTTAAGAGATTTACAAGACGGGCATGGGCAATTTGTAGAGGGCGTGTGGATTACAGCTAAGTCTATAGCGGGTCGAGCTTTTTACTTTGAAACTTATTTACCCGAATATGGGGCCATGTTTGATAAACTCCCCATATCAGCGTTTGTATCTAAGCCAGTTACGCCTAAACTGGATATGAACTTACCTAATCTGCAATTTTGGAATTGTATGGATTATAATGTCACAGCTATACATAAACAATTTATTGGTAGTATGGATTTTGAAGTCCTGACAAGAGATTTTGGTATCGTCAAAGGCACATATATATGCACATTAGATAACTATCATAATCAGCCTGACATAATCGACTACAGCACCAGTGAAATACCTGAAGAACATAAATCATTTAATTTGTTACAGTTGAACAATGGACAATATTGTTTATATCCGAACAATAGAATGAGAATATATGATAACAGCCTGACTCCTGAAAAGCCTAAAATACCCGACTTTAAAGTTAGTACAGTTGAGTACCAAGTTGAGAACGGTAATAACACAAGGCTAGGCGATACTGACGAATATTTTTGGAAAACTAAAAAAGAATAATTTTTTTTGTTGACAATATAGTAGTATTGAATACTATATTCGCTATATAGAACTATCTTAACTAGCAAAGGAAGGAAATTAAGATGACTAATAAAAGCGAATGGGAGTTAAAACAAGAAAAAATTTCAATTAATAGAAAAAAAGGATTGAAGGCTTTGTCTTCTGAACAAAAAGAAGCTGTTAACTTAGCTCATCAATCTTTAGTAACTGTTTTAGGAAATATTAGAGACATGGAAGACATTTATTTATCTGACATACGGGATATGAATTCTGCTATGTGGAAAATGAGACATGAGTTTAACATAAATACGGAGGATTATTATGAGTAGACTATCTGATAAACTACTTGAAGTAGAATTGTTTGTAGGTCAGCAGTTGCAGGACTACACAAATGAGCAAGTGTTAAAGCAAGTCAAGGTTAAGTTTGGTCTTGATATGTATGTAGAACATGCAAAAGATTTGCTTAATGAATTTCAACAAGAACTTAACTTTCAAAGGTTGCAACCATGATTTTAGTTAAAAGAATAGATATGGCATTGCATATCCAGGAATTAACCGCATTGGAAAACATAACTGTAAGCTATCAATCGTTAACAGAAAATAATCCTAGGTATTCTGCTATTCCGTCTAGGCGACATATAACCATTAGACCGACTAAAAACACGGGCTATTATGTGTCTGCCTTACATGAAATCGGTCATATACTTGGCGGTAATCAATCTCGTAATAACACAACAAAGGAGAAAGAAATTGGTGCATGGATTTGGGCAATGTTACATGCGATTGTATGGACAGATACTGCGGATCGGGTCATGGCTAAAGCATTACGTTCATACGGTGTTAGTCAATCTGAAATCGAAGAAATTCAGCATAAATGGAACCCAACAACAAGAGACGAGGAGCGACAAATTGCTTAATGAAAAGTTTATAAGAATACACATTCAGCATGCTACTCCGTACAAAATTACCATCATGGATAAAATTGTTCGGATTTTGTACAAGATGAAAGAATGGTAAAGCGAGCAAAAATTCATAGCACTAGCAGATCATGGGAAAAATCTCTTAAAAAATCTGCTAAGGCTAAAGAGCGCCAGCGTACAAAGCGAAGAATTGTTCGGGAAATAAAGGAGGAATAAATGGGCGAGTACGAATGTATAGATTGTAACGAAATGTTTTGGGCAGATGAACCACCCGAAGAAAAAGACGTATGTGACCGTTGTAAAGAAGAAGATAAAAACAATGGTTAAAATGTTTGTTCTTATATGTGTTATATGGGCAGAAGGTAGTCGTTATGACGGTGGCGAACAGAAGTGTATTATGCACCAAAGTCAAGTGTACTATGCGACTATGGATCAATGTCGTGCAGATATAATCAAAAGTGAATTGTTAATCGAAGGAGCTATATTTGATAATTTTGGTGAGGAGCCAATAGATCATAAAATTATGGCAAGCTGTATAGGAGGAGCATAATGATTAGAAAAATACCAAAAGAAAAGTTTGTTATTCATTGTAAAGAAACAAAGTATTACATGGTTCAAATCGAAGCCGATAACTACGATCAAGCCGTGAAACAATGGGAAACCATAGCTAAAAGGCGTGACTACACTACGCTTAATAGCAGTATGGAAACACAAAGCGTTAGTCAAGAGGTCTAAAATGGCTAATAAAAAACAGAAGAATTGTTCGCATTGTAAAGAAAAAATTATTATTGGAATGGAACTGGTGATGAATAACCGAACAATTTGTTTGGGCTGCGCTACAGAAAAAGGCATATCACAAAAATTAAACGCATCGGTTTTGCATCATCTTAACTGCTCTTATGATTTAACTTCATGTGCAGAATGTTATAGAAATTACGCCCAAATGATGGAGTATTTAGGTTATGTTTGTACCCTCAATGGTACGTTTTATAAGACCACTGATGACCCCAAAATTGTGGTGCTTTATGAGTGATTTACTTACCGCTTACCAACTTACTCGGTAAGTAAAAATGACGGTAAGTAGTAAGTCATTGAAATTGTTCGGTTTTTTGAGGCAACTTACGGAGGTTACTTCTTATCACGGTAAGTTAGTTTTTTGCTCTAAGTCATTGTTTTTTATGGCTACTTACCAACTTACCGAACTTCCCCCCTAAAGGGGGGTTTAGGGGGCGGTAAGTAACCCGCCCACCTAACCCTATTAACTAGTAACGAAATGGAGATAAAATGGAAAACCCGTTAGAGAAAAAAAGAAGAGGCTATTTATCATTTTTTTGCGATGGTGTTATAGACTCTGTTGCACATCGTGAACTTGATATTAAAAAAAAATCATCTGCTTATTATAAACAAGGATATGATTTTGGTTTAACTTTTCGTGACTCATTAACGAAAGAAGATTTAAATGAAATTAAACAGGAGAAAAAGTAATGCCAAAAGTAGCGGAGAATTTAACGAAGGAACAACGATTGGCTGGTTGGAAAAGATTAACTGATAAACAGCAAGACTTTCTGAATAACTTTATGCACAAGGATATGACGCAGACATCAGCTGCTAGAGCAGCGGGATATGCAAATCCTGGAGTCGATGCCGTTAGGTTGTTGCGTAATCCAGTGGTTCAGGAACGATATCAGGAAATGCGTGACGAAGCTCGTAGTAGGTTCGGAGTGACAATTGATAAATCGGTGCGTGACCTTCTTAAAATCCGTAACGAAGCGTGGGAGAGCGGAAAGTTTGGCGAGGCTATTCGGGCTGAAGAATTGCGTTTAAAGGCTACTGGACTGCTTGTAAACAAGGCTCATGTGCTACATGAACGCACAGATAGTATGTCAAGAGAAGAAATATTGTCAAAACTACAGGAATTTCAAGACTTAGCACAGAAACGTATGAAAATAGCGAACAAATCCCATAAAGACCCAGACTTGATAGAACAAAGTAGCGTAAAACCCAAAAACTAGCATATTTACTTAGACAGGGTGCGTGAACGATGACCGAAGAATTGTTCGGACTCGCAGCGGGATCGGGGTGAGCGGGGCTGGATCGGGGCGTAATCGGGGAATTGTTCGGCTTCAGGCAGGTGATCCACCCCTAAATCGGATCGGGATCGGGGTGTCCATGTTCCTGCTTCGTAGTCAACCGTACAATTGTTCGGAACTGCAGCAGGTTCCCCTGGATACAGCAGCGGAGATCGGGATCTCCCTGGCTGGGCAGCCGTCCTGCGTGAACAATTGTTCGGAATGGCAGCAGTTTATCCCTGGATCCAGCAGCGGGAATGGGTGTGTCGTACCAATACCTACATTGCCATTACTGTCTATTCGCATAAACTCGGCATTTGCCTGGGCTGCCTGACCTGCTCTGGAACAATTGTTCGGAAACCTTCACCTGCAGCTCCAGGCGTACCTGCTGCGCATGAACAATTGTTCGGGCAGGCTCCCTGGAGAGCTGCGCAAAAAAAAGAGCAGGAAAACCAAAACCTGCTCTTTTTACTTTTAACAATTAAACAAAGGATATTTAAATGCTTGATACATTATATATAGTAACTGTTGCAAACTCTGTCAAGCAAATAAAAATAAAAAAAAATTAATTTACCTGTTGACACCTGTAGCAATCATTGCTATATATATATCAACCTAAACAAACAAAAGGAACTAAGCCAATGAAATTTACTAAAGCAATGGAATCAAACGGAACACATCTTCAGGGTAATGTTGGGGCAACTTATCAAGAGCTGGTAGAAGTTTTCGGAGAGCCAACAAGGTTTGAATGGTCTGAAGAGTCTGACAACAA
>VMHT01114999.1_pt1 | contig 10154 bp, 8 predicted proteins | sample 4693611 | NCBI WGS metagenome assembly VMHT01 (sample SAMN12280063, study PRJNA550983) | marine metagenome | isolation source: seawater sampled from same location over 5 years 0.02-0.2 micron viral filtrate | place: USA: collected off the coast of southern California halfway between the port... ...
TAATTTGTTAATTTTTTTTTTATTTAATATTTTAAAAATTGTTTCATCTCCAAAATCTTGAATTTCAATAAAATTTTTCCTATAATTTTCCTTGTATAAATTAGGTGCTAAAATCCTATTTTTTTTCAAAATTTTATTAATAGCATCGTAAATTAGTAAATTTTTAAATTTTTCTTTCTTTGCAAAAACTAATATTGAATTACGACCCTCTTTTCTTTTCCTAAAAAATTTTCTAAATGAAGCATCACCTTTTATTTGAGTTAAATTTTGCATTAAATAGATTATAAATTTAAACCCTCAATTTGCACAGATCTTGTTTGGTAATCTTTCTCATATTCAAAATTTAACTTTATTAGATTTTTTGGTGTCTCAATAATCATTTGTGGCCATTCAACTAATGTAATTGATTTTGCATTATCCTCAAATAAATCCAAATTTTTAATCTCCTCAGCTGATTTTATCCTAAATAAATCATAGTGATTTATTTTTGTTTGATTAATTTGATATTCATTCAATAGATTAAATGTTGGACTTGAAACTTCGGTGATATCCAATTTATTTATTTTTTGAAATTCATTAATTAAATATCTTATAAAAGTAGTTTTTCCTACACCCATCTCTCCATAAAAAAAAACTATATTTCCAAGTTTGAGTTTTTTAAAAAATTTTTTCGCTAATTCCTCTGTTTTTTTTTCTGAAGATAATTCTATCTTATCACTTCTAGTAGCGATAGGCATTAGGCTTAAAAGGACCTTCTACTCCAACACTTATATAGTCCGCTTGTTCTTTAGACAATTTAGTTAATTTTGCTCCAACTTTCTTTAAGTGAAGTGTTGCTACTTTCTCATCTAGATGTTTTGGTAAAACATAAACTTTATTTTCATAATTTTTATGATTATTCCAAAGTTCTATTTGGGCTATAACTTGATTTGTAAATGATGCACTCATTACAAAACTTGGATGGCCTGTTGCACATCCTAAATTTACCAATCTACCCTCTGCCAGTAAGATAATCCTTTTTTTACTGGGCAGCTCAATTTCATGAACTTGTGGTTTTACTTCAGTCCATTTATAATTTTTTAATGCTTCAACTTGAATTTCATTATCAAAGTGACCAATATTACATAAAATAGCTCTATCTTTCATTTCTCTCATATGATCTGCAGTAACAATATCTTTGTTTCCAGTTGCTGTTACAACGATATCAGCTTTACTTATTGCATCTTCCATTAAGACTACCTCGTAGCCCTCCATTGCGGCTTGTAAAGCACATATTGGATCTGCCTCTGTTACTAATACTCTAGCTCCACTTTGTCTTAGTGAGGCGGCACTTCCCTTTCCAACATCACCAAAGCCAGCAACAACTGCAATTTTTCCAGACATCATTACATCTGTCGCTCTTCTTATTCCATCAACTAGACTTTCTCTACATCCATATAAATTATCAAATTTTGATTTAGTGACTGAATCATTAACATTAATTGCTGGTAACAAAAGAGAATTCTCTTTTTCCATCTTATTTAAGGCTTTGATACCTGTTGTTGTTTCTTCAGAAACTCCTTTTACATTTTTTAATAATTCTTTGTATTCATTATGCATTATAGCTGTTAGGTCTCCCCCATCATCTAACAACATATTTGGTTGCCAATCTTTTTTACCAACGATCGTTTGTTTAATGCACCAAAGATACTCTTCCTCAGTTTCTCCTTTCCATGCATAAACTGGTATGCCTGCCTTAGCTATTGCCGCTGCTGCATGATCTTGAGTTGAAAAAATATTACAAGATGACCACCTTACCTCAGCTCCTAAATCTACTAAAGTTTCAATTAAAACTGCTGTTTGAATTGTCATATGTAAACAACCAATAATCTTGGCGCCTTTTAAAGGTGATTTTCCAGAATATTCTTCTCTCAAAGCCATTAACCCAGGCATTTCGCTTTCTGCTATAGAAATCTCTTTACGTCCAAATTCTGATTGGGATATATCTTTTACTTTGAAATCTTCCATGATGGGTTTTCTAACAATAAAGTATTAATTAATCAATAGCGCTATTTACAATTTAGGAAATATTATTTCCATGCTTGCACCTTTTTGACCAATCCTATTAGAAGCCTTTATCGATGCATTATGTAAATCAACTAAATTTTTAACTATGTTTAAACCTAAGCCCGAGTGTTGTCCAAATTTGTCTGGTCTATTACTATAAAATCTATTAAATATTTTTTTTGTATCTTTTTCTTTAAAACCTTGTCCTTCATCTAAAATGTTCACTATTACTTTATTATCGTTTGATTTAGAAACTTTTACAACTATTTCTTTGTTGTCTTCACTAAAAGAAACAGCATTATCTAAAAGATTTGCAATTATTTGCTCAATTCTATTTTCAATTCCATTTACGAAATATTTTTTATTATTATCGTTTTCATAAGAAATTTCGATACCTCTTTTCAATTTATATATATTATTAAAATCATCTACAACTGATTTGATAATTGGCTCTATATCTAATTTTTTAATCTTTTCTTTACTTAAAGCAACTTCATCTTTTAGAATTTGTGAGTAATCAGTGATTAGTCTTTCAATCCGTTGTACATCATGACTCAATATATTGATCAATTTCACTCTTTCATTAATATCATTCGCGTCCTGTAAAATTTCAGAAGCACTTTTTAAAGAAGCTAATGGATTTCGTATTTCATGGACAAGATCAGTTGAAAAATTTTCTGCATGTGTAATTCTTTTTTGCAATTCTAAAGTCATATCATCTAATGAATTTGAGAGTAATCCTAATTCATCATTTCTTAATTTTAATGAATCAATATTTGTAGTTTTAGGATTTTTATCTTTTATTGTTTTCGTATAGCTTACTAAATTTTTGATTGGCTTTAAAAAATATCTATTTAATACAAATGAAAAAATAAATATTACAATACCAACTGCAATAGCAGTTCTGATTATAAAAGTTTTTCTCTCATTAATCGCAGCTTTAATATCATTTGCGTTCTCAGTAATAGCCAAATAACCAATGTTTTTACCATTTTGCATTACATTTTTAATTGTAGTTAATTTAAATTTATTAAATTCTTCTTGAGTAAATGTAAATGGAATTCCAAAATTTTTAGAACCAGCATAATTAAACAATACATCATTTAATGAAATTGAATTGTCATTTCCGATATCGATATTTTTTGTTTCTGTAATTTCCTTAGTTTTTTTTTCATTTAAAATTTCTAATTCCACAGTATCTAATCTTGAGGTGAATGATCTTGGATCAAGATCTAATGTATCAGTATCTCCTACTAAATTTAATTCATTATCAAAAAATATTACCCTATCTAAATTTTGAAAAAGAAATCTTGTAGAAAATAAAAAACTTCTAATATCTTCCTCCTCAAATTTTACATTTAACCTAGTAAGATTATCAATAGTGTTGTTAATTACTTCAATATGAATTGAAGATTTTTTCTTAATTAAATTGGGCTGTACATTTTTGATATAAATAAAGGTAAATAAGCCAATTATTGTAAAAAAAATCGAATTAATAAACAAAAATTTTTTTAAAATTGATAAATTTTTAAAAATATTGTTCAACATCAGCTAACATTCCACCTATATCCACTTCCATATCTCGTTTCAATAGCTGAAAAATCAGGATCAACCTTTTTAAATTTCTTTCTTATCCTTTTAACATGACTGTCAATTGTTCTATCTTCTATATCTGTGTCTTCTCTGTAAGCTATATCCATTAGCTGAGCTCTTTCTTTAATAATTCCAGGTCTTTTAGCTAACTCTTTTACTAATAAAAATTCTGTTGTAGTTAATTTATCCGGTAGTTGCTTTCCATCCCATTCACATTCAAGCTGGGAAGGATCTAATTTTAATTTACCATGAGAAATTATGCTTTTATTTTCCTCCATTAATTCTTTGCTATCTTTTTTTCTTAGTTGGACTCTTATTCTTTCAATCAAAACTTTAATAGAAAATCCTCCAGATTTTTTTACAAAATCATCAGCCCCTAATTTTAAACCAAGTAACTCATCTATTTCGTCATCTTTAGAAGTTAAAAATATTACTGGCAAGGATGTTTTTTTTCTTAGTTTTTTTAATAGTTCTTCTCCATCCATTTTAGGCATTTTGATATCAATTATTGCTAAATCTGGAGGAGTTCTTGTTAAACCGATTAAAGCACTTTCTCCATCAATATAAGTTTGAACTTTAAATCCTTCTTTCTCTAGAGCAATACTGAGGCTTGTTAAAATATTTCTATCATCATCTACCAAAGCAATTGTTTGTTTATGCATAACTACATATAAAAATACTAAATTGTTCTAATTTGGGCAATAAATTAAAAATTAATGAAGTGAGCCCCAGTTATCCCCTGAATTCAAATCTACTGTCAACGGTATAGAAAATGAATGTTGATCACTTTTAGCTACACTAGACATTTCCTCTATTATCATTTTGCTGATTCTCTTTACTTCATCTTTAGGTGTTTCAAAAATTAGCTCATCATGAATTTGAAGTAACATCTTTGTTTTTTGATTTTTCTTTTCAGTGAGTTTTTTATCTAATCTAATCATTGCAAGTCTCATGATTTCTGATGCAGATCCTTGAATAGGTGCGTTAATAGCAGCTCTCTCTTGAAAGTTTCTTACATTATAATTTTTGTCATTGATGCTATTAAAATGAGATCTTCTTCCAAATATATTATTAACAAAACCACTTTTTCTACAAAACTTAATTGTATTGTCCATATAAACTTTTATTTCTGGGAATTTACCAAAATATGCTTTTAAAAATTCTTCAGCTTCATAATTGGAAACATTGATTTGTTTTGCTAATCCATATTGCGAAATGCCATAAATAATTCCAAAATTTATAGCTTTTGCCTTTCTTCTTTGGTCTTCATTTACTTTTTTTTTATCAATATTAAATATCTGACTTGCTGTTAAAGAATGAATATCTTCATTATCTTTAAAAGCTTTTTTTAGTTCTTTTACATCTGCCAGGTCTGCTAAAATTCTCATTTCAATTTGATTATAATCTGCAGAAATTAAAGTATGATCTTTTTTTGCTATAAAAGCTTTTCTTATATTCTTACCATCATCAGTTTTTATTGGTATGTTTTGTAAATTTGGATCACTTGATGCAAGTCTTCCTGTGGTAGTGGCTGCAAGTAAAAATGACGTATGTACTCTATTGGTTTTAGGATTAATATGTTCAGGTAATGAGTCAGAATAAGTATTTTTTAGTTTAGATAATTGTCTCCAATCAAGTACTAATTTTGGAAATTTATGACCCTTAAAAGCTAAATCTTCTAGGACCGACGCACTAGTAGCAAAACTACCTTTTTTAGTTTTTTTTAGTCCTGAAATTTTTAAGTCATTGTAAATTATTTCACCAAGTTGTTTAGGAGAAGCAATATTAAAATCTTTCTTAGAAATCTTAAAAACTTCCTTTTGAATTTCTTTAATTTTTTTATCAAACTTAGATGATAAAATTTTAAGGAACTCTTTATCAATCTTAATACCTTCTATTTCCATAAAAGCTAAAATTTTGATTAATGGTTTTTCAAAAAACTCATAGATATTAATTAATTTTTCTTCTTTTAAACTCTTTTGAAATTTTTTGTATAATCTGTAAGTAATATCAGCATCTTCAGCTGCGTAATCTTTTGCTTTTTCTAACTCTACATCACAAAAATTAATTTCTTTTTTTCCTGATCCTACTAAATCCTTAAAAGTAATAGTTTTATGATCTAAATGAATTTCTGAAAGAGTATCCATATTATGTCTATTTTTACCTGCGTCTAAAACATAAGACATAAGCATTGTATCTTCCATCGATGAAATATTAATCCCATGTTTTGCTAATACTATAAAATCAAATTTAATATTTTGACCAATCTTTTTGATACTTGAGTCTTCAAGTAAAGGTTTTAATTTTTTAAGAACTATTTCTTTGTTCAAACATTTTTTTGATTTATGGCCTATGGGAATATAGCAAGCTTTGCCAATTTTAGAGCTTAAGGAAATACCAACTAAATCTGCTTGATGGGGATCAAGTGAATTTGTTTCTGTGTCAAAAGCTACTTCACCAACTTCCTCTGCTTCTTTAATCCAGGTGTCGATTTCTTTACACTCCAAAATTAGATGATATTCTTTTTTATCAATTTTTTTTTGATTATTTTTAGGTTTGATGTTGATCTTATTAACGTCTAAACTTGGCTCACCATAAGCAGATATAGCTGAACTCAGTAATCTATTAAATTCCATTTCCCTTAAAAATTGATAAAGCTTATCTTTGTCAATTTCTTTTAACTTAAATTCAGTCAGATCCCTGTTTACAGGAGCGTCATGTTTTAAAGTTACTAATTTCTTACTTATCAAAGCTTTATCTTTATTTTCAATTAAGGTTTCTCTTCTTTTGTTTTGTTTGATTTCATTTGCAGATTTTAAAAGTTCTTCTAAATTTCCATATTTATTGATTAATTCTGCTGCTGTTTTTACTCCAATTCCTGGCACACCAGGAACATTATCACTACTATCTCCTGCTAAAGCTTGAACATCGATTACTTTAGAGGAGTCAACACCAAATTTATTTTTTACATCTTCTTCTGAGATAAATTTATTTTTCATTGGATCAAAAATTCGAACATTTTTTCTATACAATTGCATCAAGTCTTTATCTGAAGATACAATCGTTGCTTTTGCACCTTTTTTTAAAATTTGATCTACATAAGTGGCTATTAAATCATCTGCTTCATAATTGATTAAGTCAACTGACGGCAAATTAAATGCTAAAACAGATTTTCTAATGTATTCAAATTGAGGAGCTAAATCATCTGGTGCTTCTGAACGATTAGCTTTATATTCACTATAAATTTCGTTTCTAAAAGTTTTCCTTGCGGAGTCAAAAATAACAGCAAAATGTGTAGGTTTTTGTTTATTCTCTGTTGACTTAGAATCTTCTAGTAATTTGAATAACATACTACAAAACCCACTTACTGCTCCAGTTGGTAGTCCATCGCTTTTTCGTGTCAAAGGTGGTAAGGCATAATAAGCTCTAAAAATATAGCCTGAGCCATCTATCAAATAAAAATGATCATTTTTTTGAATTTTATCCATTATAAATAAGTATAGATTATCGATTTAAATAAGAGTATTATTTTTTATGGAACTTATAAAGCAAAATACTCAATCAAAAATAATAAAATTGTTATTTATCATTTTTTTTTGCTCTATAATTTTAGCTATTTCAGCGAAAATTAAAATTCCATTTTATCCAGTGCCAATGACAATGCAAACTTTAGCTGTATTGTTTTTAGGAATAGGTTTTGGATATAAAATAGCTCTTGCGGCAATAAGTTTATATTTGTTAGAGGGTATTATTGGGTTGCCCGTTTTTGCAAATTCTCCTGAAAGAGGAATAGGTTTAGCTTACTTTACAGGACCCACCATGGGTTACCTTGTTGGTTTCTTTTCAGCTTGTTTTTTGTCATCCTTCATAAAAAAAGATGATAGTTATCTAGTAATTTTTGTGAAATTAATTTTATCAGTTTCTACTATTTATATTTTAGGAGTTCTGTGGCTTGGAACATTGATAGGATGGGATAAACCAATATTTCAAATAGGAGTTATGCCGTTTTTATTAGCTGAAACCTTTAAAATTATTTTATTAACTTTACTAAGTAAAAAAATATTGAAATTAAGGAAATTTATTTAGGTGACCTTTTAGAAAGAATTCTTTGAAGAGTTCTTCTGTGCATCTTAAGTCTTCTAGCTGTCTCTGATACATTTCTATTACATAATTCAAAAACTCTGTGAATATGTTCCCATTTAACTCTATCTGCGGACATTGGATTTTCTGGAGGAGCTGCTTTTTTAGCAGGGTCAGCTAATAAAGCTTTTTCAACATCATCTGCATCTGCTGGTTTAGCCAGATAATCGATTGCACCCTCTTTTATAGCTGCAACAGCAGTAGGAATGTTCCCATAACCAGTAAGCATAATTATTCTGCTGTTTGAATTTGAAGATTGTATTTCTTTTACAACCTCTAAACCATTACCATCAGCTAACCTAAGATCAACAACAGCGAATCCTGGCTTTTTTGCTTTAACTGTATCGATTCCTTTTTGCACACTTTCTGCTTGAATAACCTCAAACCCTTTTTTCTCCATAGCTCTCGCTAATCTTTCTCTAAAAGGATTGTCGTCATCAACAATTAATAGCGATTTATTGTTGAAATCTGCCAGATTTTGTAATGTAGCTTCATTTTTCATAGACCTGATATGGTCATTTTTTTCCACAATTCAATAGGTCATTATTTGCTTTACATTGAATAACTATTGAATTAATTGCTGCAAATACTAAAGTTTTTTTTAAAATAAAAAGACTTTTTTTTGTTAAATTTTTTTGGGGGGCATTCTAAATGCAAAAATTTAAGTCAGTTGAAGAATTAGTAAATCAACTGAAACCTGATAAGCCAGTTTATTGTATCAGAAAGAATTCTATTCTTTCTGCTTCAAAGTTTTTTCAAAAGAAATTTCCAGGAAAAATCTTATTTGCAGTCAAAACAAATCCTCATCCTGAAGTTATAAAAACTTTAATTAAAAGTGGTATCGATCAATTTGATGTCGCCTCTATTGAGGAAATAAAAGCTGTTAGAAAGTTTAGTCAAACAGCCAAATGTTCTTTTATGCACACTGTAAAAAGTAGAGAAAGTATTAGTCAAGCATATTTTAAATATGGAATAAAAACATTTGCTTTAGACACAAAAGATGAGTTAATAAAAATTATTGAAAGCACAGGTAATGCTAAAGATCTTGAATTATTCATAAGAGTATCTGTATCAAATGAACATGCTGAAATTGACTTATCAAAAAAATTTGGTGCTTTAAATTCTGAAGCAGCTGGCCTTTTAAGGCTAGCAAAACAACATTCAAATAAAATTGGTTTAAGTTTCCATGTAGGATCTCAGTGTATGCATCCTATTTCTTATGCTAAAGGTATTACGGAAATTGGAAATATAATAAAAAAGACAAAAATCATTCCAAATTACATAAATGTTGGTGGCGGATTTCCAACTATATATCCTGATTTAATTCCACAATCTTTAGATAATTATTTCGATGAAATAAAAAAAGGTTTAGAAAATTTGAAGATTAACAATTTACCTGAAATTATTTGTGAACCTGGGAGAGCATTAGTTGCAGAAAGTGGTTCAACAATTGTAAGGATAAACTTAAGAAAAAAACAAAAACTTTATATTAACGATGGTACCTATGGTACGCTTTTTGATGCAGGGACTCCAAATATAGTTTTTCCATCAAAAATGATCAAAGATAACTCAAATAAAATTATTTCAAAAAAATTAACCGCATTTGATTTTTATGGTCCGACTTGTGACAGTATGGATTATATGAAGGGCCCTTTTCTTCTTCCAAACAATATTAAAGAAAATGACTACATTGAACTAGGTCAATTAGGATCCTATGGTTTAACGTTTAGAACTCAATTTAATGGTTTTTATTCTGATGAAATTTATGAAGTTGAAGATAGCCCAATTATGAGCCTTTACAATAAAGATGTTAACAAGGCTACTTTGGTAGCTTAATGACAGATAATAAAAATTTAGGACATAACAGCAAAAAAGATTTTCTAAAAAAACCTGTAGAGCATATTGATATAACTTCTTTTGACTCCCGAAAAATTATTTCATCAATGGAAAAAATGTCTTTTGTCTCAAGAGAGACTGCCAATGCTGCAAATATTTATAATGAAATGCTGAAAGATAAAGAATGTACAATTTTTTTAACTTTAGCTGGCTCAACATCTGCAGCTGGATGTATGAATATTTACAAAGACCTTGTTAAATACAATATGGTAGATGCAATTGTGGCTACTGGAGCTTCTATTATAGATATGGATTTTTTTGAAGCCCTAGGTTTTAAACATTATCAAGGCTCTCAATTTCAGGATGACACTGAACTACGAAAAAATTATATAGATAGAATTTATGATACCTATATTGACGAGGATGAGTTACAAGTTTGTGATAAGAAAATTTGTGAAATAGCTGATAACTTAGAACCAAGAAGTTACACATCTAGAGAATTTATCCTAGAAATGGGGAAATATTTGAAAAAAAATTCA
>VMHT01170628.1_pt1 | contig 10154 bp, 10 predicted proteins | sample 4693611 | NCBI WGS metagenome assembly VMHT01 (sample SAMN12280063, study PRJNA550983) | marine metagenome | isolation source: seawater sampled from same location over 5 years 0.02-0.2 micron viral filtrate | place: USA: collected off the coast of southern California halfway between the port... ...
GAGAAAGAAGAGAAGTGCAGGTCTGCCAAATATTCTTGCAGTTGTCACGATGATATCTGCATCGCTTGCAACTTCACATACTGTATCGTTCACCTTTTGAATAAATTCTGGAGTCAATGGTTTTGCATATCCTGCTTCATCTTCGAAATCATCCATTCCATCAACTTCGATGAATCTACCACCAACAGATTCGATTTGTTCTGCAGCCGATTTTCGTACATCGGAGGCATAAACAACTGCTCCAATTCTCTTAGCTGTTGCAATAGCCTGCAATCCTGCAACTCCTGAACCCATTATGACTACTTTAGCAGGTCTTACTGTACCTGCAGATGTTGTCATCATTGGTATACCACGAGGTACTTGGGATGCACCTAGCAAAACAGCCTTGTATCCAGCCAGGTTGTCTTGACTAGAATTTACATCCATTGATTGAGCACGTGAAAGTCTTCTTGGTATCATGTCCATGCTAAGAAGGGTGATTCCCCCATCAATGCATGACTGAACTTTCTCAGGATGACGAAAAGGATCTGCGACACATGCAACAATTTGCCCCTTGGACAATTTACTTGCATCTGGCATTCGTATCGATATTATGATTGGGCATGCCAGAACTTCAGAACTATCTCCAAGAGTAGCGCCAGCGTCAGCGTACTCATTATCTGAATAATTAGCAGCCTTTCCAGCACCCTTCTCGATTACTACCTCGAATCCAAATTTCATCAACTTCTTCATGCTACCTGGTACGATTGCAACTCTAGTTTCGCCTTCAGGTTCCATAGGGACTCCGATTTTCATGATTCCACCTCGCATATGCAAAAGCACACTCGATATTTGGCCCCAATGATATCCGGTTCTTGAACGACTCGGTCATCATTCGAATATTTGGTGTTCGGAATAACACCGCCTATGCTTATGGAGGTAGTTTGTCTGGGGTGTGATATCGGAGTGTTATCAATGGCAACCGGGCGTAGAAAAATAGCAGTTATTGGAGCCGGAAATGTAGGAGCAACTTGTGCATTCGTACTAGCACAAATGAAAATCGCAGATATTGTACTATTGGACATATTCGAAGGCTTCGCTAAAGGCAAGGCTCTAGACATGAGTCAAAACAGCAATGTTCTCAATTATGACGGAACAATTACTGGTACAGCTGATTATGCAGACATTGCAGGTAGTGATGTTATTGTAGTAACTAGTGGTTTTCCTCGTAAACCAGGAATGACTCGAGAAGATCTTATTGGAAAGAATGCGGAAATTGTTCAGCAAGTTGGAACTGGAATCAAAGGGCATGCACCTGATGCTACAATCATCATGGTTACCAACCCACTTGATTTGATGACTTACCACATGCAGAAAGTCACTGGTTTCCCAACTAACAGAGTTATTGGTCAGGCAGGAGTACTAGATAGTGCCCGAATGGCACATTTCATTGCACTTGAATTAAATTGTGCCGAAGAAGATGTCTCACCGATGGTACTGGGTGGACATGGCGATACAATGGTCCCACTACCTCGCTACACTACTGTAGGTGGGATTCCAATTACCCAACTGATGTCTGATGAACGTATTGAAGCTATCAGCGCACGAACTGCTGGTGGCGGTGGAGAGATTGTTAAGTTGTTAGAAAGAGGTTCAGCATTCTATGCACCAGGTTCTGCAGCTGCCATAATGGCAGAAGCAGTACTGAATGACCGTCGAAGAGTCATACCTGCATCATGTCATCTGACTGGACAGTATGGACTTGAAGATGTTTACATTGGTGTACCATGTATTCTTGGAGCGAATGGTGTCGAGACTATTTTTGAATTGGAACTTTCTGATGCTGAATTAGAGTCACTTCAAGGGTCGGCGAATTTTTACAAAGGTCAATTGAAAGATATCTTGGGATATTAATCGAACACGAAATAAACCGGCTTAGATTAGCCAATTCATGGATGGAGATTCTGGTTTCAAGTTATTACCAAAAAATGAGAGTGACAAAGACAGGATAATTCGTGCAGTGATTGCGGTTATTTTGATAGCTTTTTACTTCGCCGTTCCTTCTAGTATTAACGCTTCAATTGCAAATATTGGCTTAGTAGTAGCAGGTGTGTTATTGTTCAATGCAATATCTGGAACATGTATGATTTATCGTGCATTTGGAATAAACACATGTCCAATTCCTGAAAGTGACTAAGATTGGATTTCTCCTTGACTTATGTGTCGTAATTAGACTACCATCGTATGAACAATTTGTATCAATCGAAAGCACCAGGTAAGAATGTCCAACGGATGTCATCTTCGGTAATTTCATTGTAATGTTTGGCTATTCTTGGTTCGGTTGATACTTTATTGTGATATTGTAAAAGATGTGGATATCTTGCAATTACGGACTTCTCTATGCCATCGTAGTTTCCTGAAAATAAAGCAAATAATTCTGTAAATAGTTTAAGATCTGCAATACTCATTTCATCTGTATCTGCTGCCCACCCGGAACTTGATTTACCTACTTTATCTTCAAGGAATTGAAGATTATTAGCACCCTTACCACCTTCTTCAAAAATCGCCTTACGTTTAGCAACTCGTTCATCAAAATCTGATATTCCAAATGTTGTGTCTAATGCTCTTGCTAAAGGCCCCATACCATCCATGAATTCGTCTGCTTTTGCGGCTTGATATGGGTCGGTAGGAATTAATCCAGCAAAACCACCTACATACCTCAAAATAGCGGAGGATTCTGCTAAAGTCCCGTTTGGTGTTTGTAGTACAGGCAGCATGTCCCAAGGCAATTCTCCGTTAGTGCGCATCTGATTGAAAACTTCCCCATTGACTTCAACATCTTCCCATTCTAATTCTGACAATGCTAGAGCGACTCTACTTGCTTCTCCACGCCCTGGTACTGGGAAATACAACAATCTGTTCATATTCACGGGGGGATGAAATCACTTATTGTAGGTTTGGAGTGATTTGCAGTGTATTGAAAGAATTGATCAATTTGTTCTAACCCTTTGTATTACTAGTGAATTATTTTTACCGACGGTAGTAGCATTCTCAACTGGATTTGGCAATCTAACTAATTCTTTACCTTGTTTTCCGCGACTACGCATTCTTGCAAGAACTTCTTGCCCGATATAGCATCCTTTCGATTCATGGACAAGATGCCCTAGCCCACATGCAAGTGGATGATTTTTTGGAGTTATCTCGAAACCCTGCATTGGAATCATATTCTCAACCCTATAATCATCGAATTCATTTTGGGTCATAGTTGTTGCAATTTCTACATCATTCGGTGCCACAAGTAGCCATCCTCGGAAAGTTTCTGATATCGTTACACCTGCTGGGGCTGATACCTTTGAGGTTGACAAATACACCTTATTGGATGCAGTAGCGTCGCCGATTGAAATGTCCTGGTTGAGTACTTTTTGAGTAATATGGTTCAAAACATTCTCTTTGTATGGATTATGTCCTACCAATGCAATGAAATCTTCCATTACAATTACACTAACCATGTCAATTACTTTGGCAGCATTTGTAGTAAATACTGTTGAACAAGAAGATTCGACCTTATTGGTAGATAGTCCATCAATCAATTTGAGGGAATCTTTGCCACGTAAAATTAGCACATAAGCGTCGAGTTTGACGACACCCATTCGATCAACTCTCAGGAGAAAGATTCGCCGCAGCCACAAGAACTTGAGGCATTAGGATTGTTTATTTTGAATCCTCCACCCATGAGGCGGTCAATATAATCGATTTCAATTCCGTCTAATAGGTGTGATGTTGCATTTGGAACTAGAACTTTAAATCCGTCAATTTCGATCACTTGACAATCTTGGTCAGTTGATTCTACAATTTGTAAGTCGTACATGTATCCTGAGCATCCGCCAGATAAAACTCCCACTAAGAGTGAATGAGACATATCGTCTCCAAATGCAGAAGATAGCATTTCTTTTGCCTTTTCAGTTATTGTCAAATCGACATCAACAACATCTGGCTTATTGATGACTACGGCCGGAGCTGTGTCACAAGTATTGCAGTCCATGTACACTCGACATGGTGGACTCATATCAATCTGTGTGCTTATTCTGGCAACGGTATCGATATTTCGAATAGACAATGGTCTTGTCCTTTTGATGTGCACAGTCTTTCAGATGCAGTAGCATCAAATCCATGCCTTTCAATAAGAATGCCTTCTAAAACGCCTTCATCCATATGGCATAAAATCGAGCCTAATTGTGGGTTATTCTCACAACTGCTAGAATCTTTCACAGTAACCAATGTCGGAGGAATATTATCAATTTCTAACTCGCCCATTCCGAGAGTTTTCCATTGGTCAATGAGGCGATTCCAAAATGCCTTATCTTCAACTTCTTCTCTTAACTCAAGGGCTAATTCTCTACCTATTCGTTGTCCAACGCTTCGCAGTATTTCGCCCATGTCAATTCCTAATTCACTCAGAGATGCAGCAGAAATTCCAAGAGTCAGCGGTTCATTCGGCCTTCGCAAAACTGCATTAGTAAATCCAAAACCTTCTTGATTGCCTATTAATCCACGTAATCGATTGTAAAATGAACCTTCACCAATTTTCAATTTTAGTGGTTCTGTAATCATTCCATCTACAATTCTTGCTCTGGCGGACTCGAAAGCAACTCCCTCATTCCAGTTTACACGAATCAATTCGATTTGCGCTTTCATATAGTCCTTTGATTCGACAAGTAGCGCCGCATCTTCTTTGCCTCTGCCAGTAGGATTCATTTCGGAATGTACGATCTGCACACCGACTTCTCCATCAACATAAACTCCCATCTGAGATTGATTGATGTGGTGGCGAATCTCGATTCTTTTGTCTAGATTTTCAAAGAATCTAATAGTTTTACTTTCAATATCAGCAACAATTTTGATTTCTATTCCTCTGTCCAATGCTTCCGTAATTGAACTTATTATTCCAGATCTCATTAGGTGTAAAATACCCCACTTTGACAGCATCATCCATACTTCTTTTTCTGATTCTTGGATTATATTTTCTATTGTTGCGTAGATGTTGTGTCTGTCTTTTACAACTGTGAATAATGCTTCATTAGTTTGTTGAGAAAGTTGAGAGTTAATAATAACTGAATCGGATTTTAACTCATCTAAATGCTGCTGGAGCCTTCTAACATTGGCTTCTTCACGCTTAATCATCTGCTTGAATACATCAGATACTGGGATTCCAGTAAATCTCATCGGTTTGTCAAGTGTTGCTTTGACGAATCCCATTTCTTGTAATTTCTTCAGACTATTGTAGGCATCCATTCTAGAAATCGAGACCAACTTACCAATTTCACTGGCTTTTAGTGGTGGTTGTGCACAAAGTGAGAGAATGATGCGGGCATATTTTTCTTCAAGCCCACCTTCAACTAGGCGTTCAATAATTTGGGAGGCTGTTTCAACACTCATTGCCTCAACTCATCTTACGCTGCTGTTCTTTTAGGAGTATGTTACATCGTCTGATTTGCTCTTTTGCTAGTTTTTGTTGGTCCTTATCTAATCCCCTTGGGGCTGCTTGTTCAAAGCACTTAATCGCATCTCCAAATCTTTGCATTTCAGCATATGCCGTGCCCATGTTGTAAAGCGTTTTACCCTGGACGCCACTCGGATTTATCACCATGGCTTTGTGATAAGATTCAACACACTTTGGATAATCTTCTAAGTAGTAAAGAGCGTTTCCTCTTCCATTTAAAATTCTTATAACCATTTCATCGTTGTCTGCAAAAGATGGTAATGCTCTATCAAAACATGAGAGGGCTTCACGGTATTTTTTATCTTCAATAAGACCTACTCCTTTGTTGTACCATTCAATGTCTTGGTTTGCAATAGCATTGGATGTCGAATCGATACCTACGGTATTGTCCATCCTTGAAGTTGCTTCCAATGCTGCTGCTGCGAGATCAACTTCAGGCCTTGCTTCAGGTACTACAGTTGCAGGCTCAGGCCTTACAGATAATTCTGGAAGAGGTTGAGGAGGGGTACTTTCAACTGGTGGTGGATTGTATGATGGCGGGGCAGAGAATGTGGGTGGATCAACTACCGGTTCAACGTATGAAGATGGCTCTGGTAGCGGCACTGAAGATTCAGGAGGTGGAGAGTAAACAGGTGGAGGCGAGTACACAGGAGGGTTTTGTTCAGTCGGAGTTTGCTCAGTTATTGGACTTTCAGTTACAACAGATTCCACATTTTGTACTGGACTTGGACTTAACAAAATATGTGCCTTCTCATGACATCTTTGAGCAGTTGCCATATCTCCTGCAGCTTCTAAAGAGCGTGCAAGACCTGTCCATAATTCAGGATTATTCTTGTCTAATTGAATCATTCCTTTCCAACACTTTACAGCATCAGTGTGATTTCCTGCAGCAGATAATGCACGCCCCATCAATTGTGTATTGGCTTCACACATTGATACCGCTTCTGCTGCTAGAGCTGGTCCTTCTGGAATAGTAGGGGGTAAACCTGCAGTATTTTCTAGGATTTTTGCTTCACCTTCTGCCAATTCAACCAATAATAATGCAAGAGAATTGCTACCGCCTTCCTGATTTATCAGGTGCCTTCTTGCTTTCAATAGACTTTCAACATCACCAGTGTTTTCTGAGATCTTGGCCAACCTTTCAGCTGCCTTTGAGTATGTTGCATCATTTTCTAATGCATTATTGAAGGATTTCGAGGCTTCGTTTAAACTTCCCTTTCTCTCATGAAGTGCGCCTAAATTGAAATGACATTTTGCATTAGTAGGATTAAGTTCGATTGCATGATTGTATGCTCCAATAGCGTGGTCATCAAGGCCCATTGCAGCCATTGCTCCTGCAGCAATCCTCCAAGAATCGAAATGTTGCGCAGCATCATTATGCAAATGTTCTTTCAGAAGTTGAAGTGCTCCCGTAGCATCGCCACTACTAAGCATTGAAGTTGCTGATTGACACAAAGTATCGAGGTCTAATTTTTCTTCTTCAGGCTCTTCTATAATCTCTGGCAATGGTGTTGGAACTTGTGCCTCTATTGTTTCCAAGTTTGCTTCTGAAACATTTGCATCTTCAAATAAGTCATTAACAGAGTTACCAACAGTAGCAGTCAAATTCTGTTCTACTAATTTGTCTTGAGTATGTGGCATTACAGTTGGTGTGCTGTGAATAACACCGCCAGCCGCTTTGTTGGAATCCATTATTTTGACCAAGTGTGGATGGCCAGGGAAATATTGCAATGCTCTGTGTGCAATCTCAACAGCCCCGTCCATTTCTCCGAGCCTGTCTAGTAGAACAGCTAGATTTGCCAGCGCTGGCCCATGATTTGGGTCTAAGTCCAAACATATTACGAACGATTGTCTAGCACCTTTTGGGTCTTGTTCGGCTTCTAGTAATACTCCTCTATTGAACCAAGCCATTGAGTTTGACGGATCTAATGCGATTGCTTTGTTGAATGCAGATAATGCGGCTTTGTGGTCTCCAGAACGGTGCGCTGCTTCGCCTTCAGTAACTAAGTCATCAACAGTTGTATCAACGGTCAACTCTTCACCTTCTTGTGAAACACTGTCTTCTTCTATTGGATTTTGATCTTGTTGCACTTCTTCAGCAGGAGTCGAAATTGCAGTTTTCACGACATCTGCTAATGAATTCATCATAGCATCGGTAATTTCAGCCGCAGCATCGATTGGGTTGAGATTTTCACCATCGGACATGGGGTCACCATGCTGTTGTCACTCCCATATGGGATAAGGATTGTCCGTATGCGTTCCCGCTCATTTCATACCTGAATCCATTCTCAGGACATTTGTGAGACCAACATTTGGTAACGAAAATGGTGGCACATTCATCCTTATTGAGCCAGGAAATGTTGGAGACATAGTTGTAAATGAACCATTTTTTATTGGCGCACGTCCCGTTACTCAAGTAGAGTGGAGTGTAGTAATGGGAGATAATCCTTCCAAATTCCAAGACGGCTGGTCAGCCGGACTAAGGCCAGTTGAACGCGTAAGTTGGCTTGACGTTCAGGAATTCATCTCTAGATTGAATGAAAGCGAAAACGAACCGAGACTAGGATTGTCCGGTTTATGGCGACTTCCGACAGCCGAAGAGTGGGAGTTTGCATGTAGAGCAGGTACAACATCGAGGTGGTATCACTCTGATCGAGATGCCGAATTAGATGAGGTTGCTTGGCATGCTGGTAACTCCGGGGCCACTACAAGAGAAGTTGGTCAAAAGAAATCTAACGATTGGGGGTTGTTTGATTGTCATGGCAATGTAGCAGAATGGACATCATCAGAAGTTGGTATAAAACGTGTTACAAAAGGAGGTTCATGGTTGATGGAATCAGAGTCGACTACATCATCCTCTAGAGGTATTTCAGCAGTTGACAAGCGTAGTGATGGGATCGGCTTTCGCTTGGTATGGTCGCCAATATGATTTACTACCAAATATTGCGGTAAATATGCGCCTGTATCATAATCCTAGATGCTCGAAGTCTCGTCAAGCTTTTGCCCTACTTCAACAACAAGGTATAGATTTTGAAGATTATCGTTACTTAGAAAGAGGTGTTTCTCCCGATGACATGGACATCTTATTGGAATTGTCAGATGCAATTAGATTAAACGATATATCAGATAAATCAGAATATAATCTCAACGAGAAAAACGAAATTCAGAGATTATTACATGCTGAACCAAAGGCTCTCCAAAGACCAATTCTAATACACAAAGGCAAGGCAGTAATAGGAAGGCCACCAGAATCTATTCTCACTCTTCTTCACGAATCTTGAGCACAGTTGCGACATTTAATCTTACAAATACTTCAAGATAGGCTTTGATTCTGTCTTCTACAGGCGCTATATCTTCGTGATATAATGAAGTCATAATCTCGCATATTTCTTCGAAATTTCTTTCGCCATCCATCAGTTCCCAAAGCATAGATTGAGTGTGGTGCATCGAGCGTTTAACGACCTTCGGTGCACGTAGTAATTTAGCAAGAAACCTTTCAAAACGAGTGAATGTTTTTTCGATTAAAAATACAACATTTTTACCCGTAATTCCTTCAATTTCCGGATGTATGCCAGCCTCCCCCCTATATTCCCAATTAACAGGAAGTCGAACTGGAATGAAATTTGACCAATCGCCTTCGATCATTACATCCCCTCGGTTGTAAATGTCAGGTATAAGAGCGATAGCATCGATATTACTCCACATATTCCTACAATTCTTTTCAGATTATCCTTCTGAGTAAAATTATCGAGATACCATGTTGCAACTCCAAATATTGCCACTAAACTGAGTAATCCATACCACATGCCAGGTACATCACTCATGATTGGTCGTGTGATGTACTGGCTGTGAACCTTGCGCTGCCTGCCATGCTTCATACTCTGCAACTTTGCGGTTGTATTCCGCAACCTGTTGTTCGTATTCAGACATTACAGTCTCTTCTGGTTGTACTGTTGAAGGTGTGCTGGCAAATGCTGTAGCTGGTGGGCCTGCAAATGCTGTAGCAGGCGGGCCTGCAATCGGCATTTCATCTTCCACATATTCTTCGTCTTCGAAGTACTCTTCATCATTATTCCCTCTCCTTCGAATGAATAATAGTGCAAATGATACTACACCCAGCAACCCCAATCCAGAATATACCAAAGTTGAAGAGTATGATTCTTCATTTACCGGCTTACTCAATGTAATGCTCTGGAATATTCTATGATTAATCCGGTCGTCTGTGCCATTGATTAGAATCTCAACATTCCCGTTGTAGCTACCTGATTCCCGGATAATTTCACATCGCATGTTGTATTTCTGAGTGGTTAAATTGCCCTGATCAATTTCAACTCTGATTGTTTCAATATGCAATGCATTCCCGTCACAAATCGCACCCCATCCATCAGGAAGGTTTGCACTTACATCAAAAATTTCACTTTTGGTAGATGTTGATGACATATTTATCCATATTATGTGAGGGTTATTCGGAGAAATATTTGTTACACTTTTCTCTATATCTTCTACAACAACATTTCTTCTTTCAGCCACCATTAGTACAGTTGATACCTTTTTGGTAATTGGTCTGCCTAATTCATCTAGGCCGCCCTCCAATTCGATTGTAGCAGATACTATCGAGTTTAATTCACAATCTTCTGGAACGATGATATCCGAATATAGTGTGACAGATTCAGTA